>VOFC01002746.1_pt1 | contig 16572 bp, 31 predicted proteins | sample 5384161 | NCBI WGS metagenome assembly VOFC01 (sample SAMN12384722, study PRJNA508395) | human gut metagenome | isolation source: healthy gut B | host: Homo sapiens | reverse complement strand
AGTATTGCTTCGTTCAGTTACGTATTGCTGATAGGCCTCCTCTCGTTGCTCAGCAGGGAGGGTCGCCAGCAGGATGGTTAGGAAGACGACGATGTCGTTGGAGGCTCTACGTGTCCCCAGACCCTTCACGCGGCGGTAGTCCCAGTGAGGCCACTCGATGTAGCTCTTGCAGTTGAAAACCGGCATGGTATGCTGGGGGTAAGCGGCATGGTGAGCGGTGTCTGCGGGATGCGCGGTCCGTAGCTCACCTTGGAGACGGCGAGGTGGTAGTCGCCCGTGAGGAGGCTCTTCTCTAAGGAAGAGGAGGAATGACGTAGTTTTGGAACAGGAAGAGGTTGATGAAATAGACAGCCACGAGGGCAAAGATCAGTGCGTCAACCCACGACATTACCATACGCACGCCCCTCGGAGTCCTTCCACCACGTCCAGCGTATCTTCTTGGTAATGTAGTTGTCGAAAATGAACGGCAGGACGACCAGTCCCAACCAGCTTTGTACCCAAAGGAGGAAGAGCAGGTAGAGGCCTCCTACGATGATAAACTTCGCCCCATTGCTTCTTCGGGTGAGTTTTTGTTTTTCTTTGTCTATCATGAGATTGTTAGTTTTCGTATGAATCAGGAGCGACCTGGAGGTTAAATTGGAAGAGGTCGCTCGTCGTGAGCAGTCCGTTGTGGGTGAGCGTATATTCCGCAGCCAGCACCGCTCGAGGGCAAACCCTTGCGCGAGTGGGCAGAGTGGGTGATGGTGATCTCGTCAGCCTCGCTGTCATAGCGGACACTATGGATGCCCGGCACTGTCGTGGCGGACGCTGTCGATGAGCAGCTGGTCGTTCTGTGGACCAAACTTTCCTTCGATGCGCCCGTCGTCCCGGGTGGTGATGTATTTCTTCCATTCCGTCTTGCGGGTCAGATTTTGACAGATCTCCTCTTAAGGAGGTGATGGCAGTGCCCATTACATTTACTTAGAATATCAGTATCTGTAGAATCAAGTAGTAACTCCACAGACAAAAGATAGGTGAGGTAGGAGGGATATTCTACTCAGTCATATGATAATTGTACAACAGGAGCTCACTTACACTTTGGTATGGCTTATGGACATAATGCTTATAATTTTTAATGCTAATTCATTTAATCCAAGAAACATAATAAATTTCCTGCTCTATATTATAGTGGCGGAGGATATTTCAGTAGATAAGAGACTATATAGCTCTTTTAACTTATAAGGAGGCTAACTATGGAAGGTTTAACTAAACAAGAAGTAGAATATAGGAAGAATAATGGACTATCCAATGATGAAAAAAGTAAAATATACAAGAACCACTAAAGAAATAAAAAAGATAATTACTTTTTTAATAGTACCAGTGGGAATACTATTATTTGTTAGTCAATATTTTTATAGTGGGCAATCTTATAATGAAGATAATGTCTATTTTATCTACAGTAGCGGGTATTATTGGTATGATACCAGAGGGATTAGTACTTATTAATAAAATACTTAATAACAGGTATTCTGCTTTAACGGCAGGTGTTGTTAAGATGGCTAAAAAGAATGTTATTATAGAGAAATTACATGGTATAGAAATATTATCATGTGTTGATGTATTATGTTTAGATAAGACGGGTACTATTACTGATGGTACTATGGAAGTAGTAGAATTAATTAAATTAAATGATAAAGATAATATTGAAGATATTATTGCTAATATTAATACTAATGATGCTAATAATTCTACTGATAAGGCTTTAAAGAATAAATATGGTGTTAAAGATAATTTAAAAAGTAGAAGATAGAATACCATTTAGTTCTGCTAAAAAGTGTAGTATTACTATAATTGAGGGAGTTAAATATTATTTGGGGAGCCTTAGAATATATTACTGATAAAAAATTAACTGACTATGAGGAATTAACTAAGTATATATTAAAGGGTTATAGAATAATTACTTTGCTAAAGGTGGTAAAGAATAAATTAGATGTAATTGGTTTTATTTTAAAAAGATAATGTTAGAGCAATGCTGGAGATACTTTAAATTATTTTAAACAGCAACATGTTGAAATTAAAAAATAATATCTGGAGATAATCCTAGTTACTGTATCTAATATTTTAAGACAACTTAGACTTTGATGGCTATGATAGATTTATTGAAGGTAAAGACTTACCTAAAAGATTATGATGAATTAGTAAAAATTGTCAAAGAAATAACTATCTTTGGTAGAATGACTCCTATGCAGAAACAAATGGTTATTAAGGCTTTGAAAGAAAATAATACTGTTGGTATGATAGGAGATGGTGTTAATGATATTCTTGCTTTAAAAGAGGCTGATTGTGGTATTGCTCTTGGTAGTGGAGTTAGTGCTGCTAAAAGTGTTAGTGATGTTGTTTAAAAACTGATGACTTTAGTGTACATTCCTAGTATTGTTAATGAAGGAAGAAGAGTAGTAAATAATATTGAAAGAGTAGCCTCAATGTATCTAATTAAAACAACATATTCATTTTTGTTATCCCTTTCATCAATTGGATTATCTCATGAATATCCATTCTATCCAATTCAGTTATCACTAATTAGTGCTATTTGTGTAGGAATACCATCATTCTTTCTAGCATTAGAACCAAACTATAACAAAGTAGGTAAAAGATTTTATAGTAAATGTCTTTAGAAATGCCCTACCAAATGGAATAATGGTAATGTTAAATATATTCATAATAATAATGTTCTGTAGTATCTTTGGTCAGACTTCAATAACTATAGACTAGTAGTAGTATCCTTAACTGGATTAATTACTTAAGATTACTATATACGATATGTAAACCACTTAACTTTATGGCGTAAAATTCTCTTAATATTCTGTAGTATATCATTTTTTTGAACTACTAATTTTACTTCCTGACTTGTTTTTAGTCTCAAAATTTGGTATAGTAAGTATCATCTTTATTTTAATTCTTGGCTTTGTAGATACTTATGTTATAGATTTCTTTTAGAGAATTATACGATAAAATAGTGAATAAAGTAAAAATTTAAAAAATGAAAGAAAAAAGGAAAAAAAAAAAAATAAATTATCTTAGGATAATATGGGTAACAGGAATATATGTAATGTTAATTATAATATTATATTTAGTAGTTAAGTATAAAGTAGAATACGAAGGATAGTGATAATATGTTTGTCGATGAAGTGGTAATGAAAGTAGAAGCCGGTACTGGTGGTAATGGCTGTATGGCCTTTAGGGAAGAAAGCCTGCGTACCAATGGGGGGGACCATTCGGTGGTAATGGGGGTAAAGGATCAGATATAATATTTTTTAAAGCTGATGAAGGCCTAAAGACACTAATTGATTTAAGATACCAAAAAGAAAATTAAAGGTAACAATGGTGAAAATGGTGAAGGTAAAAATAAGTTTGGTAGTAATAGTGAAGATGTTATTATCAAAGTACCAGTAGGAACTACTGTTAAAGATGCAGATACTGGTGTAGTAATAGCAGATCTTAACTAAGCAAGGTGAAATGGCTACGATAGCTTATGGTGGAAGAGGTGGAAGAGGTAATGTTAGTCTAGCCACTAGTCAAGTAATCCTTGTCCATCATATGCTGAAAAAAAGGAGAACCTGGTGAAGTAAGAAATATTAAAGTTGAACTACGTATGATTGCTGATGTTGGCCTAGTGGGTATGCCTTCTGTAGGTAAGAGTACTATTCTATCTATGATATCAAATGCTAATCCTAAAATAGCAGATTATCATTTTACTACCTTATCACCAAATTTAGGAGTAAAAACAAAAGATAATACTTTTGTAGTAGCGGATCTTCCTGGTTTAATTGAAGGTGCTAGTGAAGGTGTAGGGCTTGGTCATAAGTTTTTTAAAACATGTAGAGAGAACTAAGATTATTGCTCATGTTATAGATATATGGCAGGTACTGAAGGAAGAGAACCATATGAAGATTATGTTGCTATAAGAAAAAGAACTTGAGGATTTTAGTCCTAAATTATTAACTAAGAAAGAAAAATAATTATAGCTAATAAAATGGATGGTGAAGAAGCTAAAGAGAATTTAAAGAAGTTTAAAAGAAAAGATTAGGAATGAAGATATATATGAAGTAACTGCTTTAATAAATGATGGTCTTGATAAAGTAATAGATAGATTATCTACTTTAGTAAAAGAAATAGATAGAGAAGTATTATATACTGATGATGTTCAAGAAAGTCATGTTCTATATAAATTTAAGAAAGAAAAACCATTTACTATTTCTAAAGATAAAGATGTCTTTGTAGTAAGAGGAGATACTATTGAAAAAATTATTTAGAATGACTAACTTTAATACCGAAGAGGCTTATGAAAAAGATTTTCTAATAAACTTAGAAAAATGGGCCTTGATGAAGAACTTATAAAAAATGGTATTGAAGAAGGAGATACTGTTAGAATACTTGATTTTGAATTTGAATGGACAAGATAACCTGTAGTTTATCTTGTCTTTCTTCTTAAGCCTGTAAGTCTTAAAAGCATAAGATAGCCTGTAGTCTATCTTATGAGTGTATTTTATTTATTATATATAATAAATTTCTTTAACTTTATTAAAAAATCTGCTATAATTATGTTGTGTCCTCGTAGCTCAGTAGGATAGAGCGATTGCCTCCCTAAGCAATAGGTCGACAGTTCGATTCTGTCCGAGGACGCCATTTTTATATATAGAAGTCTAGAATTAGTTCTAGATTTTTCTATATATAAAAATTGTCATAATATTGACAAATGGTATAAAAAGTGTTATCATATAAAAAGCAATTTCAAAGGGAGGTTTTTGTTATGAAATTAAAAAATATTTTATTTAGTTTGGTGGCAATTGTTTTAAGTTTTTTTGCTGTTACTGCAAAAGCTGAAACTACTGCTCCTAGTTATTATGAGTTAGATGGTTCTAATCTACATAAAATTGATGTTTCATATTATTTGAGTAATAGTACAATAAATATGGAATTTAAGAAAACTACTGATGGACAAATTGTTTATTGTACTGAAAGAAGTAAAACGTTTTATACTGGTAGAGCAAAATATTATTTAATTGGTGAGATGGATCAAAAGAATTGTATATCTTTTCCAAAATGGTTATCCAAATAAAACAATATTTGGTAATGCAGATAAAGATTATTTGACTACAGGATTAGCTGTATGGTACTTAATAAATCCTAATGATTATTCATTTCAACATTTTGATTTAGAAAAAGGAACATATCGTGGTAAAGATTCTGACATTGTAAGAGAAAATGGCAAAAACTTGTAAATGGTGCTAATAACTATAAACAAGCAGAACCTACTATTAAGTTAAATGGAAATACTAATTTAACATTATCTAGTGATGGGAAATACTATGTTAGTTCAAATCTTGGTATAACTACTACTGGTAATGTTAAAGATAGTTATACTGTTTCTTTAGAAAGGAGCACCTAGTGGAACAATAATTACTAATGTTAATGGTAAAGAACAAAAAATACATTTAGTAAAAATGAAAAATTTATAGTAAAAGTACCAGTATCTAGTATTAAAGGTACAACATTAAACTTTAAAGTAAATGCTGCTGCTGAAGGTGGTATTGCTAAAGTATATGAATATAAACCAAGTGATTCAAGATATCAAAGGTACATCTGGATTATATTATGATTATAAGAATATTAATACTAGTTTAGAATTAAAGTTAAATATAGTAACTGAAGTACAAATTAGTAAAATAGATGCTACTACTAATAAGGAATTACCAGGAGCACATTTAGTAGTTAAAGATGCTAATGGTAAAGTAATAGATGAGTGGATTTCTACTGAAGAAGTACATGTTATTAAAGGATTAAATCTTGGTAAATATACTTTAACTGAGACTATTGCTCCAGAAGGATATGTATTAAGTACTGAAACTATTACTTTTGAAGTAAAAAATGATGGTACAGTAACTAAGGTAGTTATGAAGAACTATCTTGAAGATAAACCTATACCAGTAAGCATTAGTAAAGAGATATTACTACAGGTGAAGAGTTACCAGGAGCACATCTTGAATTAAAAGATGAAAATGGAGAAGTTATATATGCTTGGGTATCAACTAATGAACCATTTATAATTAAAGATGGATTAAAACCAGGTAAATATACATTAAGTGAGATGATTGCTCCAGAAGGATATGAATTATCTACTGAAACAGTTACATTTGTTGTAAAAGAAGATGGAACAGTTGATGGAGAATTATTATGTATAATAAACCTGAAACAATTGAAGTTCCAAATACTTCATCATTTAAAACTATAACAGCATCCTTAATAGGTGTTATCATTATTGGTCTTGGATCATTTATGATATACAGAAATTATAAAAAAGAATGAAGAAAAATAATTTAAAATTTCAAGTAGCAGCGGGAGTAATACTAATAATAAAGTGGAATCCCGCTTTTTCTTTCAAACTATATAAAAGAAAAAAAGGGATGTTGTATTTAGCGAAATGAATTTAGTTTTATCAGAGATAAATACTAGAGATATAGAAAATGTTGAAGAAGAACCAGCAGTAGAAGAACCTACTGAAGAAGTAAAAAAAAAGATAATAATAATTATATTTATGAAGAATATTTAGGAGTATTAGATATTCCAAAGATAAACTTTTATAAAGGCTTTTTATAGTAAAACATCAAGTTTAAATAATGTTCAATTTAATTTGTTTGTTTTAAAAGAGTCAGATTATCCTGATGTAGTAAATGGTAATTTAATAATTGCCGGACATTCAGGTAATTATAGCAATAGTTATTTTAATGATTTATATAAACTAAGTATAGATGATACTGTAACAGTTCATTATCAGGGAAAAAGATTATATATATAAGATAACTAAAATATACAATGAAAAAAAAAGACAGGTACAGTAAGAATATTAAGAAATAGAAATAAAACAAGTTTAACTTTAATTACTTGTACCAATGGTGATAATTATCATCAAACTATATATATAGCAGAATTAATATAATAAAAAAGGAGGGGGTGATGATATGAAAATACTTATCAATATTAGAAAAAGTTTAAGATATTATTTGATACCTTAATGTCATTTAAGTTTATATTTGTACTAGTAATTTTAATGCTTATTTTAACAATATTATTTACTTGTAAAAAAGTTAAGTAATAAAAAAAGTATGTAATATTTATGAGTTTATCAATGATTTTAACCTTTATAATTAGTATTATAAGAAATCATAAAAGTACTATTTAATACTTTTGATAATTTTACAACAATATTTTTTAATGGTATTTATTTTCCATCTATATATATTTATATAAGCGTATTATTAATAATATCATTAAACTTTTATTACTAGTATATTAAGTTCTAATAAGAAAAGAAAATATATAAAATAATTAATAGTATAACTTTTATTATAAATAATATTTTCTTTGTTATAATATTAAATATTATAGCTAAAAATAGTATAAATGTATTTGAAATGTCATCACTATACACCAATAATTCATTAGTGGCTATATTAAATTAAATATGGTATTATTTATACTTTGGGTAGCAGCTTTAAGTGTAGTTTATATAACCAATACTATATGTGATAAAATAACTTCTAAAAAGACAGTTAAAGAAGAAGTAACTATTAAAGATATAGAACCAGTTACTGAAGAGATATCTACTACTAAAGAGTTATTACCAAAAGAGAAAATTGTATTTAATGAAGATGTTACTAATATACCTGAAGTTATTCAAACTATAGAAGAAGTATCTTCCAATACAAATATAGAAACTAATGATAGAGTAACATTTAATGATATATTAAATGGTTTAGTACCAATAACATATTATGATAATGAAATAAATAATCAAAATTATAATATTACTAATCCTCAAGAAATATATGAAGGTAATTATAATAACTTAAAGTTAGAATTAGAAAAAGATACTATCAAAAAAGTAAAACCAATTATAGAGAAGGTACCTGAAGTTAGAGGAGTAGAAGAGGTACCTAAAGTTAAAATAGAAAAAAATAGAAAAAGTACCAGAAATTAAAGTTAATATTATTAAAGCAAAAGATATTATTAATAATGATACTTTAAATATTAATTTAGATACAGTAGAAGATAAAACATTAAAGATAAAAAAAAAAAAATATGAAAAAGAATCTTATTAGTAATACTATTTCACTTAATGATTTAATAAAACAAGATGAGGAAATAAAAGAAACATCTAAAGTAATAGATACTATTAATGATGAATCATATTCTTTAAATGATTATAAGAAGATAGTAGAAATGTTAAAAAAGAAATAAAAAATAATTCTAACAAGAATAATATAAGTATAGATGATGCAGTAACTATGAGTTTAATTAATAATTATAGTATAGATGATTGTGTTAAAGTTTAAAGAAATATTAGAGAGCAATTTGAACTAAAGTTGTTTTCTTTTTTTTTTGTAAAAAATGGGCAAAATCTTGATCTTCTTTTTATTTTATAGTATAATTGATATGGAAATTAATAGAGAGAGTGATATTAATGACAGCAAAATATGATGAGAGTTCAATTAAAATACTAGAAGGATTAGAAGCCGTAAGAAAAAGACCTGGTATGTATATTGGTTCTACTGATAAAAGAGGATTACATCATTTAGTATGGGAAATAGTAGATAATTCTATTGATGAAGCATTAAATGGTTATGGTAATCATTTAAAGATAGTTTTTCATAAAGATGGTAGTGTTAGTGTAACTGATAAAGGTAGAGGACTTCCTGTTGGTATGCATTCATCAGGTAAATCAGTACGCCTGAGGTTATTTATACTGTACTTCATGCCGGTGGTAAATTTAGTGAAGGTGGTTATAAAGTATCTGGAGGTTTACATGGTGTTGGTGGATCAGTTGTTAATGCTTTAAGTTCTGTTATGGAGGTAGTAACTAGAAGAGATGGCGGAGAATATTATATTAAGTTTGAAGATGGTGGTAAGGTAGCAGTTCCTTTTAAGAAAGTAGGTACTACTAATAGGACGGGAACTACTGTTAAATTTAAACCTGATCCTACTATATTTTCGACAACAACATTTAGTTTTTCTACTATATGTGAGAGAATGCAAGAGAGTGCTTTTTTAATTAGTGGTCTAACTATAGAAGTAGTAGATGAGATAGAAGGTAGAAGTGAAAATATCATTATGAAAATGGTTTAGAAGCTTTTTGTGAATACTTAAATGAAAATAAAGGGGTACTTCATAAACCATTATGTTTTAGTGCTAGTAAAGACAAAGTAAATGTATCAATAGCTATGCAATATACTGATAGTTATTCAGAAAATATTGTATCATTTGTTAATGATGTAAAAACTAGTGATGGTGGTAGTCATGAAGTTGGTTTTAAGACTGCTATTACGAAAGTACTTAATGACTATGCTAAGACTAATGGATACTTAAAGAAAGATAAAAGTTTTGATGGTTCTGATGTTAGAGAAGGACTTACCGCTATTATATCTGTTCAAATACCAGAAGATTTATTACAATTTGAAGGACAGACTAAATCAAACTTGGTACTCCTGTTGCTAGAGCAGTAGTCGAAACAATAGTTACAGAGAAGTTAAAATTCTTCTTGAAGAAAATAAAATTGGTAGCTACTAAAATAGTTGGAAAAGCTGTAAAAGGAAAAAGAAGCTAGAGAAGCTGCTAGAAAAGCAAGAGAAGAAACAAGAAAAGGAAAAGATAATAAAAAGACTGAAAGATTATTATCTGGTAAATTAACGCCTGCTCAAAGTAAGAAGGCTATGGAAAAAGAGTTATTTATTGTAGAGGGTGATTCTGCTGGTGGTAGTGCTAAACAGGGTAGAGATAGAAAAGACACAGGCTATTCTTCCACTTAGAGGTAAGGTATTGAATACTGAGAAGACAAGGATGGAAGAAATTTTTAAGAATGAAGAAATTAATACTTTGATTTATACAATTGGTGCTGGAGTAGGAACGGATTTTGATGTTAAAGATATTAATTATGGTAAGAGTTATTATTATGACCGATGCTGATGATGATGGTGCACATATACAATGTTTACTTATTAACTTTCTTCTATAGATATATGAAACCGCTTATTGAAGAAGGGCATCTATTTATAGCAATGCCACCACTATATAAAGGTTAGTTATAGTAATAAACATGTATATGCTTGAGTAATGAAGAGTTAAAAGATGAAACTAAAGTGGTAAAACAAACTATAAAGTACAAAGATACAAAGGACTTGGTGAAATGAATGCTAACCAGTTATGGGAAACTACTATGGATCCAGAAGAAAGAAAACTAATAAAAAGTAAATATATCTGATGCTGCTCTTGCTGAAAAAAGAGTATCAGTACTTATGGGAGATGCTGTAGAACCAAGAAAAAATTGGATTGAAGAAAATGTTATATTCTCTCTTGAAGATGACTATAAAAATAGCATAGGGAGGCATTATGAAGAAAAGATTATTAGGAGCTTTTATTGTTTTATTTATATTAATAACTTCTTTATTACTGGGAAATACTGTTTTTAGTATTACTATGACAGTCGTTTCTTTTTACTAGGTTTAAGAGAATTAATAGATATTAAATATAAAAAAGAGAAAATATTGATTTGATAAAGATAATTAGTTATTTATTAATGATATTCTTTATGATAAATAATTTAGTATTGAAATTAGATAATAAGGTAGTAATATGTATAAGTTTAATATCTTTGATATTACCTATTATCTTCTATGACGATAAGGATAGATATAATATAAATGATAGTTTATATTTATTTGGGATAATATATTTTATAGGATATGCTTTTTAAATATAATAGATATGATGGGTAGTGATATATTTAAGGGTATATATATATTTGTAATAGCTTTTATTACTGATACGTATGCTTATATTAGTGGAATGTTAATTGGTAAACATAGATTTACTAGATATATCCCTAAAAAACAATAGAAGGATGCTTAATAGGAGGAATTATGGGTTGTTTTATTGGGACAATGTTCTATTACTCTTTAGTAGGTGATTTGTCTATTATTAAGACTATTATTATGTCTTTGGTATTAGTATTTTTAAGTGAAAGTGGGAGACTTAGTATTTAGTTCTATAAAAGAGATATTTTGATAAGAAAGATTATTCTAATATTATACCAGGACATGGTGGTATATTAGATAGATTTGATAGTGTGATATTTGTATCACTTGGTATGTTAATAATGCTTAATATATTGTAAAGGAGGAAAATGAATTTATTAATTTATGGTTTATATTAATATTAGGGGAATTGTATTAGTTCATGAATTTGGACATTTTATCTTTTCTAAATTATTTGGTGTATATGTATATGAGTTCTCTATAGGTATGGGACCTAAAATATTCCATCATAAGAAGAAAGGTGGAGAGACTGAATATTGTATTAGAGCAATACCAATAGGAGGATTTGTTTCATTAGCAGGAGAAGATGCTGATGATAATACTAAAATAGATAAGAAGAGAATGCTATATACTAAGCCAGTATGGCAAAAGATTTATTATTATGATAGCGGGGGCAAGCTTTTAACTTTATTTTTGCTTTTGTATTTTATTTGTTATGGCTTTAATATATGGTAGTATTTCTACTAAACCAGTAGTAGCTAATGTAAGTGAAGGATATCCTGCTTATACTGCTGGTATTAAAGAAGGAGATAAGATATTATCAGTAGATGGTAATAAGGTATCTAGTTGGAGTGAGGTACAATTATATATTGCTTCTTCTAAAGGTAATGATATTTTTTTGTACTAAAAGATAAAGATGGTAATAAGAGAACTGTAATAGTGAAAACCTAATACGATAGAGGATAAAGATGGTAATAAGAGTTATGTTGTTGGTATAGGAATTGATAATACTGTTAGAAGAGGATTTGTTAGTTCTATTACTTATGCAGGAGAGACTACTGTTAGTTTATATAAATTAATGCTTACTACTATTAAACAATTATTTACTGGTGGTGTATCTGCTAAAGATTTATCTGGTCCAGTTGGTATTTATTCGATAGTGGATTCACAGGCTAAACAAGGATTTCAAAATATTATGTATTTGACTGCTTACTTATCTATGAATGTAGGAGTTATTAACTTACTTCCATTCCCTGCTTTTGATGGTGGTAGAGTATTATTCTTAATTATTAAAAGATAAGAAGAAAAACCTGTGCCTGCTAAGACAGAGGCTATGGTAAATAGTATAGGCTTTATGCTACTTTATGCTTTATGTATATGTAACTTTTAATGATATATTAAGATTATTTTAAAATACAGAACTAGTTAAAACTAGTTCTTTTTAATATCCTATGAAGCCTTAGGTTTCATAGGTAATAGAGAGTCTTAATCTTAAGTCTCTCTATTAATCATTTAGTTTAGGCAATTGACAAAGTTAAATAAAAATAATATAATTTCCTTTAAGATGGAGGATAAATATGGATACAATAAAAAGCAATAGAGGATAGAAGAAGTATTAGAAAATATAAAGATATTAAAGTAAGTAAAGAACAAATATTAGATATATTAAATGCTGGTAGGTTAGCACCATCTGCTAAAAATAGACAACCTTGGTATTTTGTTAAAGTTAGTACTGAGATGAAATGAGATAGCAGATTTAATGATGAAATATGCCCAGAATAAAAAATAAAGATGGTCGATTATATTTTATCAATATCATTAAGGATAGGTAAAATGAAATTTAGATATTAATTAACTTGTTATCGGTTATTCTTAATCAAGAACCTAAGATGAGGTTCTACTAAAGAATTTTTTAATAGATAGGTTCTATTAGAGAATCTTTATCAGGGTCAGAGGTAATTCGATGAATAACTATTTCTTCTCTTTAATAATTCTAATTGTTTGATTACGATATCAATATATTCTTCTTTAGTAAGAATATGAAAATGTTCTTTATTATATAATGTTTCAATAGGGTATCTTTTAACATATATTTAACATATGTATTTTAATACCTTGAATATCAAGATTATTTAAGTGTTTAACTGTATCTAACATCATTTCTTCAGTTTCATAAGGTAAACCATTAATTATATGAACAACTACATTAATATTTCTATCTCTTAATTTTTGACCATACATCAAATTCTTTTAAAGTATGACCTCGATTAATTAATTTAGAAGTACTTTCATGAATAGTTTGAAGACCTAATTCTATTACTAAGAAAGTTCTTTTTATTTAGTTCTTCTAAGTAATCTAGTGTTTCCTTGGTTATAGCATCACATCTAGTAGCAATAAATAAACCTATAACGTTATCTATCCTTAATACTTCTTCATACTTTTCTTTTAATACATTAAGAGGAGCATAAGTATTAGTTCGTGCTTGAAATAAGCAATATATTTATTACTAGGCCATTTCTTTTCTATTACTTCTCTTACTTCATTAAATTGGGTTGTTAAATCTTTGTTAGGATTGCCTCCATGTTCACCTGAACCACTTTTAGAACAATATATACATCCACCATAGCCTTTAGTACCATCGATGTTAGGGCAAGTAAAATTACCATTTTAAACTTATTTTTATAACTTTATCATTAAATTTATTTTTTAGATAGTAATTAAAGTATGATATCTTTTGTTATCTAATGTATATTTAAACATAATAAATCACCTCTTTATATTGTATCATATAATATAAAAAAATACATAATAATAATGGTGATTATATGTCAAATATTAAAAAATATAATTTATTTATTATGATATCTACTATTGCAAGAAATATAGTAGAAGTCTTTTCTTCGGTACTATTATATAAAAATGGGATATTCTTTAAAAGAAATATTATTATTTTTTACTATTTTATATTTTGTTGTAGGTATTATTAGTGTTATAGTTATTTATTTGACTAAGATATATTAATGCTAAATATATATTAATACTTTCTAGTATGATTTTTAGTATAAGTTTTTATTTTATGTCTACGATGGATAAGACTATTAGTAATCTAATAATATTTGGTATTATATATGGAATAGGTTGTTATAGTTATCATAGTTTAAGACATTACTTTGCTATTAAGACTATGGATAAAGAAAGAAAAAAAGAAATAGGAAGTATTTTAATTTTTAGTAATATTGGATTAATTGTAGCTCCTATTATAGTTAGTTATGTTACTAAGAAATTATCTTTAATAGTACTTGCTATAATAGTTATTGTATTATCAGTAGTAGCAATAATACCTTTATTTAAGTTAGATATTAAAGAAAATAATAAGATAATTAAATATCAAAAAATAGAGAAGAATAAACTACTATTCTTTATCTTGGAGCAGGCTAAAGTAATTAATTTATCTCTTCAGCCATTATATCTATATTTATTTATAAATAGTAAGATTGAATATGTTGGTATATTTAATGCTATAATTGGTGTTAGTTCTTGTATATTTATTTATTTCTTTGTTAGAAAGATAGATGATAATAAATATTTTAAATACTTAAATATATTGTTTTGTATAATATTATTATTAAAATTAAATATTACTGGTAAGTATTTAATATTAGTAATAGGTTTTTTGAAGGTCTTGGTATTAAGATGTTTGAAATTGTATCGGCGGAAAATATTTATAATATTAAGAAAGACACTAATATAAAAGGGTATATAGTATTAGTAGAAATAATCTTTTGTTTTACTAGAAGTATCTTCTGTTTAATTGGTTATTTTATTAATGATATTAAAATAATATTATATATATCGATAGTATTAATATTTATAATTAGTTTTATAAAAAGAAAAGAGGTAAAAAGATGTATCTTAATATTTTATACATTTTCGGAATTGAATTCTGAATTTGTTGATATTTTAATGTGATAATATTATTAAAAAAGATAAAAAATTATGAAAAAAATGGCAGTTATCGACCGCTTTTGGGGGTATAGATGATTATAAGTGGTCGATAACTAATGGTTTAAAGGTAATTAGCATAGGATAACTTTTTTATAAGAAAAGAGAGAATTTACAAAAAATGTAAACTCTCTTTTAATCGTTGACCTAAATAAATATTTAATATATAATTATGTTAGGAAAGATGTGATTAAATGAAGAAAAAAATATTAGTAATATTTCTAATAATGATTATAATGTTTATTCCTAGTTATAAGGTAGAAGCTAAGACTCTTCAAGATTTAAAAAAATGAGTTAGCAGATTTAAAAGCTAAAAAAGGCTGCTACTGAGAATAATAAGAATTTAACTGATAGTCAAATTAAGTCTTTAAGAGTGGATATTGATAATACACAAATTGAAATAGAAAATACGAAGAAAGAGATTATTGCTGCTACTGAGAAAATTAGTAGTTCTGAGAAAGAGATAGAGGAGAAAAAGATAAAGAGACTAATGAACTACTTAAGTTTCTTCAAGTATCTAATGGGGAAAATGTTTACTTAGAATATTTATTTGAAGCAGATTCTTATACTGATTTTATATATAGATATTCAGTTGTATCACAACTTACTGAGTATAATAGTAATTTAATGGAAAGTTTAAAGAAATTAGTTAAAGAATTAGAAGATAGTAAAGTAACTCTTGCTAGTAAGCAAAAAGAACTTGAAGTGCAGAGTAATAACTTAGCTTCTAAACTTGCTACTTTGAAGGCTAATTTATCTAAATTAGAAGAAGAGGGTACTACTATTGATGAAGATATTGATGCTAAAGAAAAAAGATATTAAATATTATGAATCAAAAGGATGTAAATTAAATCAAAATATTAATTCTTGTGTTACTATTCCTAACTCTAGTGGTTGGAAATTACCTCTTACTAGTGCTTGGGTAACTAGTGAATATCAAGTAGTTAGAACTGATTGTATTGGTTGTGGTGGTGTTTCACACCGCGGTATAGATTTAGGGCAAGTGAAGGTACTTATGCATATGCAGCTGCTAAAGGAAGAGTTGCTTATATTGTAAGAAGAGGTTCGTGTGGTGGTAATATGGTTTATATTTATCATACTATTAATGGGGTTCCATATACTACTGTTTATATGCATTTATTAGAAATTAAGGTTAATGTTGATGATATAGTTGATACTAATACTGTTGTTGGTTTAACTGGTGGATTAACTACTGGTGCTATGAATCCTAGTCAGTGTTCTGTATCTTATGCTGGTAAGGGTGGTTATGATTATTGTACTTGTGGTGGTCACTTACATTTTGGAGTAGCTACTGGTAATGATGTTAGTAGATTTAATGCTAATTCCTTTAATCCAAGAAATTTAGTACCATTTGCTTCAGGTAGTTATTTAAAGAGATATTAATATAGGATTAAATTATTGACTAAAGCATTCATTTAATATATAATTATTCTAGGAAGATGTGATAAGATGAAGAAAAAAATATTATTTATATTTATAATAATGACTATGGTATTTATTCCTAGTTATAAAGTAGAAGCTAAAACACTTGGGCAGTTAAAAAATGAGTTAGCGGCTTTGGAAAAGAAATACTCGGATAATCAAAATAAGAAAGAGTTGAATGCTAATGAAATTAAAGCTGTAAATGATGAAATAGCTTCAATTATATCTAGTATATCAAAGATAAAAAGTGATATAAAGAAATCAGAAGATGATATTATA
>VOFC01004951.1_pt1 | contig 16580 bp, 34 predicted proteins | sample 5384161 | NCBI WGS metagenome assembly VOFC01 (sample SAMN12384722, study PRJNA508395) | human gut metagenome | isolation source: healthy gut B | host: Homo sapiens | reverse complement strand
AGCCACCGTTCGTGTCCATACCGCCGGCAGCCAGCACCTGGGAGCCGAAGTTCATGCAGTTCCCGCCGTAGTCGTCGTAAGCCATGAAAGTCGGATTACGCTTGCCCACCAGGTGAGCATATAAGCCGGGCCGCGTCGCGGTCATAGGGGTGGTCGGCAGCGGCTGTCACGCTCAGTCCCTCGCGGGGCAGATCGCGGCGGGCCTCTATGTAGTCGGTGATAGCGGAAAATTCTTGTCCTGATGGGTGGTGCGGTCATAGTCGGCACTGTAATGGGATTGTCGTCAGACCAGTGCTTCACGATGGACCAGTCGTCTCCCCCCCCGGAGTGGTAAAGGTGTGCTTGATGCCGAACTGCTCCGAGGGCAGGCCATTCAAGCCCTTGAAATAGACCACATTATTCTCCCGGAGCACCAGGTCCACGTCGCCCTCGGTCTCCTCGGAGGGTGTAATGGATACGCACCGGAGGGAGTAGCTGTATGAGGTCATGGTCAGGTCGATGGGCGAGAGCTTGCGGATGACGCACAGGCCGTGCCAGATATTCTTGTGGTAGAGCGTCTCCTCACTGTCGGCGAACAGCACGGCCGGGTCAATGACCCGCAGGTCGGCAACGGACTGGTAGTAACAGTCCATGAAATCCAGCAGCAGAAGCTCCTGCCCCACGGTCATGCCCTGGGCCGCCGCGCCGCTAATGCGCTCAAAGTCGGCACTGACGGTCTGGGGTTCTCCGCCGGTCCAGGGCGCGCCGGCAGTGCGCTGCCAGACCTGCGTCTCGTCAACGTCAGCGGTCAGGTGCTGCTCCTCCGGCTCCTCCTGCTTCCGGTGAGGTGTCGGTCGTGTCTCCAGTGATGGTAAAGCAGCCGGTCAGGCTCAGCAGCAGGGCCAGCAGCAGAAATAACAGCAGAAAACGCTTCATAGTATGTCCTCCATCGGGGGTCCGGTCGGTTTTTCTGTGTACTCGAAGACATTATAGCAAAAGGGGCCGCTTCGCAATGCGAAGCGGCCCCTGCAAACATTAAATTTTTATTTCGCGTACTCCACGACCTTCGTCTCACGCAGGACGTGGACCTTGATCTGGCCGGGATATTCCAGCTCGCTTTCGATGCGGCTGGCCAGCTCATGGGCCAGGATGACCATCTGATCCTCGGACACCTGCTCGGGCTTGACCATGACGCGGACCTCACGGCCGGCCTGGATGGCATAACTCTTCTCAACGCCGGGATAGCTGCCGGTGATCTCCTCCAGCTTTTCCAAACGTTTAATATAATTTTCCAGGTTCTCGCGCCGCGCACCCGGACGGGCCGCGGAAATGGCGTCCGCCGCCTGCACCAGGCAGGCCACCAGGGTCCTGCACTCCACGTCGCCGTGGTGGGCCTGGATGGCATGGATGATGTCTTCCTTCTCCCGGTACTTGCGGGCGTATTCCACGCCCAGCGCCACATGGGTACCCTCCGAATTCATGGTCCAGGGCCTTGCCGATATCGTGCAGCAGGCCGGCGCGCTTGGCCTGTGCCACACCGGCGCCCAGCTCCGCGGCCATCATACCGGCGATATGGCTGACCTCGATGGAGTGGTGGAGCACATTCTGTCCGTAGCTGGTGCGGTAGTGGAGCTTGCCCAGCAGCTTCTGCAGCTCGGGGTGCAGCCCGCGCACGCCCGTCTCGAGCACCGCGCGCTCGCCCTCGGCGCGGATGACGCCGTCCACCTCGCGGCGGGCCTTCTCCACCATTTCCTCGATGTGTGTGGGGTGGATGCGGCCGTCCGGGATCAGCTTCTCCAGGGCCAGCCGGGCGATCTCCCGGCGGACGGGCTCGAAAGCAGGAGACGGTGATGGCCTCCGGCGTGTCGTCGATGATCAGATCCGCGCCGGTCAGCGTCTCCAGCGTGCGGATGTTGCGGCCCTCGCGGCCAATGATGCGGCCCTTCATCTCGTCAGAGGGCAGCGGCACCACGCTGACGGTGATCCGGCCACGTGGTCGGCGGCGCAGCTATATAATCAGCAGCCTGACTGGATTCTTCGGCTACATATACATGAAAGCCGTTTTGCTCCATGGCGGCAATGGTTTGGGGTAGCAGCGTATCCAAATTATCCAGTGCGTCTTTTTTAGCGCGCGTAGCGCGGGAGCCAGTTCGGGATGTACGGCTACTGTTTTGGTAATCATGGGTCGTAGGTGGTCGATGGTGGTGTGACGGCCCACCCAAGAAGGATGATCCTCCAAACCCTCGTCAATTTTTTTTCTGTAATGCCTGGTTAGACATAAATAAGCCTCCATATAAAATGATTTCAAAAAAGAATAGATATACATCTTTTAGTATAGCACAGAACAGGGAAATGAGAGAAAAATTTTTATGGAAAATAGAAAATAATTACATGGAATGAGATGTAAGCATGTATTTTTTGCACAAAAATGCTCTCAAACAATTTGCAGAGAGCAAAAAGATAGTTTCCTTATAACTGCTGCCATCCACAATAGGCTACAGTCAAACCAATCAATAAAAACAATAGAATATTGACAATGCCATATTGAATGAGCCCTTTGTCCTGACCGTGTTGTTGGATAGCATGGGCGATTTTTTTGACATTTTGCCAGTGCGCTGTCCCCAAATAAGCAAAATGGTATTTTGAATGCCGATATAGGTGCTTAAAATGCCAATGCCCAGATAGCTCTGTCCGATTGATAGTTGGCCTGTTGCCACCAGCACAGCCCAAATCAGTGCCAGCGCAATGGTAATACGAGAGCTGATTTTTTTGAAACTTGTCCATAGAAATCCTCCTGAAAAATGATAGTTCTAATTAAGTTTTTATTTTAACATAGTTTCATATATTTTGCAAAAAAAGTATAAACATTTTACCCTGCCTTTTGTTTAAGATAATCCTTGTATACTGTATCATAAAAAACAGCCAAGAAAGGGCGTTATACCTTGGTTTAACTATGATACAAAGGAAAATAGCTGAATAAATTTCATTTATATAAAAATCGCAAAATAGTACTGTGATTATCAGAATAAATGTAGTATAATCTTAATAATATGTGACATAATTCAACGATTATGACAATAATTTTAGAGGTACCAAGAATGCAAAATTTAAACGTGTATTGGTAGCAAACCGTGGTGAAATTGCCATTCGCGTATTCCGTGCCTGTCGGGAACTGGGAATTCGCAGTGTTGCAATTTATTCAGAAGAAGACAAAAATTCTCTGTTCAGAACACTGGCCGATGAATCCTACCAGATTGGGAAAGGAAAATCTCCAGTAGATGCTTATCTGAGCATCGGCGAAATCATTGAACTGGCAAAAGCGAAAGCAGTTGACGCAATTCATCCAGGCTATGGTTTCTTATCTGAAAATGCCGAATTCGCCAAACAGTGCGAAGAAGCCGGCATTGCGTTCATTGGGCCTACCCATGAAATGATGAACGCGTTGGGCGACAAAAATTCAGTCCAAAATTGTAGCCACCAGTGTTGGTGTGCCAACCATTCCAGGTGTAGAAAAAGCTGCAGAAAATGAAGACGAAGTACAGGAATATGCAAAGGTTTGCGGTTATCCGCTGATTTTGAAAGCATCTGCCGGCGGCGGCGGACGCGGTATGCAATTGTGCGGGATGAAAAAGACCTGCTGCAGGAATACAGAAGCGCAAAAAGTGAAGCTAAGAAAGCTTTTGGTATTGACACCATTTTCGTTGAAAAATATATCGAAAATCCAAAACACATCGAAGTACAGGTGCTGGGCGACAAACACGGCAATCTAGTACATTTATTTGAACGTGACTGTTCCATTCAGCGCCGTCATCAGAAAGTAATCGAATTTGGTCCTGCGCTGTGCTTAACCGAAGAACAGCGTCAGGCTATTTGCGGCGATGCATTGAAAATTGCCGGCTCTGTAAACTATCGCGGCGCTGGTACTGTTGAATTCCTGGTGGATGCCAGTGGTCAGCATTACTTTATCGAAATGAACCCTCGGATTCAGGTAGAACATACCGTTTCTGAAATGATTACCGGCGTGGATATTGTGCGGTGGCTCAGATTTTAGTGGCGGAAGGATATCCGTTAAATTCTGATGAAATCAATATCAAATCTCAGGATGACATCAAAGCCAACGGCTATGCCATTCAGTGTCGGATTACCACCGAAGATCCAGCCAATAATTTTGCACCGGATACAGGGATTATCGACGTTTATCGTTCCAGCTCCGGTAACGGAATCCGTTTAGACGGCGGGAATGCTTTCACCGGTTCTGTTATCAGTCCATACTATGACAGCCTGTTGGTAAAGGTAATCGCACACAGCAGAACCTTTAACGATACAGTTAATAAAGCGCTGCGTGCTTTAAAAAGAAACCAATATCAAAGGCGTTAAAACCAATATCGGTTTCATCATGAATGTTTTAAACCATGAAGATTTCCGCAACGGTAACTGCGATACCAACTTTATCGCCAAAACACCGGAACTGTTCACCGCCAACAAAAAAGGCGATAAAGAATTGAAACTGCTGAAATTCTTAGGTGAAAAAAGTTGTCAATGAAACAAAAAGGCGTAAAACCAAAATTCGACGTACCTCGCGTACCAACCGATTATAACGTACCTGCTGATTTAAGCGGTACCAAACAGTATCTGGATGCCCATGGTCCAGAAAAACTGGCAAAATGGGTATTGGATCAAAAACGTCTGCTCTTAACCGATACCACTTTCCGTGATGCTCATCAGTCTTTGATGGCTACCCGTGTACGTACCAGAGATATGGATTTGATTGCCGATGCTACTTCCGTGATTGAAAAGGACGCATTCTCGCTGGAAATGTGGGGGCGGCGCTACTTTTGACGTTGCTTATCGGTTCCTGAAGGAATCTCCATGGGAAAGATTAGATCTGCTGCGTCAGAAAATTCCAAAATGTATTGTTCCAGATGTTACTGCGCGGCGCTAACGCTGTTGGTTACAAAAAACTATCCAGACAACGATCCGCGCTTTCGTAAAAAAGAATCTGCCGATGCAGGGATTGATGTATTCCGTATCTTCGACTCTTTGAACTGGCTGAAGGGTATGGAAGTTGCTATTGATGAAACCTTGAAACAGAATAAAGTTTGTGAAGCTTGCTTGTGCTACACCGGTGATATCATGGATGCAAGCCGTGATAAGTACACCTTGCAGTACTACGTAAAAATGGCAAAAGAACTGGAAAAGCCGGCACCCATATCTTGGGCATTAAAGATATGTCTGGTCTGTTAAAACCGGCTGCTGCTAGAAAACTGGTAAGCACGCTGAAAGAAGAAATTGGTATTCCAATTCATCTGCACACCCATGACACCACCGGTAACGGCGTAGCAACTGTTCTGGCTGCTTCTGAAGCAGGCGGGATATTGCAGACTGTGCCATCAATGCTATGGCAGGTTTGACCAGTCAGCCTGCATTGAACTCCATTGTAGCTGCGCTGGAACATACTGAACGTGAAACTGGTATGTCTGTCGATGATTTGCAGAAGGTATCCGATTACTGGTCTGCTGTACGTCCTGTATACGGCGGCTTTGAATCTGGCTTGAAAGCAACCAATGCTGAAATTTATAAATATGAAATTCCTGGCGGTCAGTATTCTAACCTGAAAGCACAGGTAGAAAGCTTCGGCTTAGGTCATAGATTTGATGATGTGAAAAAATGTATCGTGATGTCAATATGATGCTGGGTGATATTGTAAAAGTTACGCCATCTTCTAAAGTAGTAGGCGACTTGACCATCTTTATGATTCAGAATGATTTGACACCGGAAAACATTTATGAAAAGCAAAGAGCATGGACTTCCCAGATTCGGTAGTGACCTACTTTGAAGGTATGATGGGTCAGCCGGAAGGCGGTTTCCCAGAAAAACTGCAGCAGTTAGTATTGAAAGGCAAACAGCCGATTACCTGCCGTCCAGGTGAATTGTTGCCAGCAGAAGATTTTGCTGAAATCAAAAAACATCTGGATGAAGAATTCGGCATTGATGCGGATATGAAACAGGTTATGAGCTACTGTATGTATCCAAAAGTATACGAAGATTATTTGGAAGCTAAACTGGATAATGGTGAATTCGTACACATGGGCAGTGATGTATTCTTCCATGGCATTACTGAAGGTGAAACCTGTGAAATTGCTTTGAGCGAAGGCAAAATTTTTGGTAACCAAGCTGGTTGAAATCCGCAAACCAGATATGGAAGGTTTCCGTGAATTAATTTTTTGAAGTAAACGGCAATAGAAGAACCGTTAAAATTCTGGATAAAGCCGCCAAATCGGTGGCAACCGTTGCTTCTACTGTGATGGCTGACGAAGGCAATCCAAACGAAGTTGGTGCTAACATTCCTGGCACGTTAATCAAGCTGCTGGTAAAAGAAGGCGACGAAGTAAAAGAAAATGAACCAATCGCTGTATTAGAAGCCATGAAGATGGAAACCAATGTACTGGCCACTGCAACCGGTAAGATTGGTAAAATCAATGTAAAAAAGAAGGTCAGCAGGTAGTAGCTGGCGAATTAATCGCAACCATCGAATAAGATTGTTGGAAAACTAGAATATGTAAAAAGGGACTGTTCCTGATTGGAACAGTCCCTTTTGTGTGGAAAAACTGGAAATTTAATTAATAGTGAACAATAGATTACATAAATATTGATAAAGATAATTATTTTTTTTCCTTTTTTATGAATAGTGATTAGTGTAACAACTGTATCAGTAGGTTTAAGGATAACATTTCGTTCCTTAAAAATTTCTGTAAAAGCAAAAAGTATTGTTTTTGAAAGGAATATCAATGGTAATAAATCCGAATTTTTCGATATAATCGGCAAAATTTTCTTCTAGTTGAATTGAGAGCGGAGTGGAAGTCATTTTGTAATGACCAAGAAATGAATCCAATTTAATTTTTGTTTCGTTAATAAAACCCCGCAATGTACAAAATTTTTTCGTTCTGAAGTGATTGAAAGGGAATAATTTTATTTTTCGCAAAAAAGAAGAATTTTTATTTAACCAGATATGAATTTGATAACTTTTCAAATATTTGATTTCCCATTCATCTCCGAATGAATGTTCCAACATACTTAAGCTAAGAGTTTGTTGATTTAATATTGTAAGTAAAATATCATATTCGGTTTGTTCTGCTAGAGGTAGGCTTGCATCAAGTGTTGAAAAAAAGAAAAATACTGTTCGTGAAATTCTTGTGATAATGCATTATATAATTCTTTCCCCAAGGTTGCCATAATATAATCACAAGCAGCAATTTTAAAAAGAGAAGGTTCGGTTTGTTTTGAAGTTTGATAATGTAATGTCTGTTTAATTTTTAAGTTATCTAATAATGTGTTTTGAGCATATTGATAAAATATATTCCCAGCAAACGTAGCTTCCACTCCATTTACAGAACGCAAAAATAAAACAGTTTCTAACTCATCTTCTAAACGCTTGATGGAAAATGATAAAGATTGGCGTGAAATTCGCAAAGTTTAAAGCAGCAATACTGAGAGATTTTTTGTCTATATACTTCACAAAAGTAATGAAGTTGCTCAAATGTCATAATATTCCCTTCTTTAGTCATTTTTTTTGTAGTAAATTAATTATATCATATCATTTTTTTTTTCAGTTTGTGCAACAATAGATTAATAAATTAAACGCAACATAAATACTGCAGTAGAATAAAAAAGGCAATAATATTAGTTCTTTTTATGCATTGTATTAGATGATATATTATATATATAATATTTGTTTGATGCATCAACAAGTACAGAAGTTATTTGGAGAGGAGAAATTATTATGGTGAAAAAGAGCTGCTTTGACAGATAAATTATTATTATTAGGCGTAGATGGGATGGATCCGCGTCTTACGAGAAAATACGTAGATATGGGTGTTATGCCAAACATGAAAAGATATCTTGAGCGCGGTGCTGCCCGTCACGATCTGGTGATGTTAGGTGGGCATCCAACAGTAACTCCACCAATGTGGACTACATTGGCTTGTGGATGTTATGCCAATGTACATGGGATTACTGGTTATTATCGTTGTGGTGAAGACATAGACCAAATTGATTATAATTTTGACTCTAGAGATTGTCATGCAGAACCGCTATGGAATGTTTTTTGCTGAAGCTGGTAAAAAACTTTGGTGTTTCATTGGCCTGGATCTTCTTGGCCGCCGACTTCGGACAATGAAAATCTATTGGTTGTAGATGGGACATCCCCGGGAAGTGTAGGAATGGCAACTTCTCAGGTGGAAAGTGAATTTCTGGTAGGAGCATCAGAAGAGATTAAAAAGTTGACATTTGTACCTAAAGCGCCAATGGAAGCTAGTGCTGCGTGTGTTGTTATGGATTTGGATTTAGAAGAACGAAACGACACTGCAAAATTATTAAGATATTGTAGGTAAGGTAAAAGATGCGGATACAAAAGAGAAAATATATTCTTGGCTGGAATCAACATACAACTAGCACAACTGAGGCGCTAACGGATATGTGCCAGTCTCCTATAAAATTAGCAACAGGAGGGAAATATGCGCCAGCAGATGCTAAAGAATTTTTGTTTTGCTTTCTGGAGGGTTAATTCGTCGTCCAGCCCTTATCTTAAAAAATGACGAAGGTATTTATGATCGTGTGGCTATTTATAAAAATAAGAATAGCGCTGAACCTTTGGCAATTTGCCCATTGGGAAAACTGGTGGTAGAAATAGTAGATGAGGCAATTAAAAATAATGAAAGATATAGAGTAAATCGTAATATGAAACTTTTACGCCTTGATCCAGAAGGAAAAGCATTGACGTTGTATATTTCTGGTGCTATGAATATGGAAAATGATAGTTGTTATCATCCAAAAAGAAATTTTCAAAAAATTACCGAAAATGTGGGTTATCCAACACCGACCTCTATTCTAGGGAGACAGGATCCTTTATTGATTACTGAATGTATGTTGGATAATTGGTATGCAACAGCGGACTGGCAAGCAGCAGCAATACAATATTTGATTAAAGAAGAAAATTTGGATGTTGTATTTTCACATTTTCATGCAGTAGATTTGGAATCTCATCAATTTATTAAACACATGGCAGAACATGAGTTTAATCGGCAGCCGGTTTCTGTTGCTCAAAAATGGATGCAAGATATTTATGAACAAACTGATTATTATTTAGGAAAATTTTTGCATTATTTGGATGAAGGGGTGGACAGTCCTGATATTTTCAGACCATGCTCTAGTATCACCGAAACATGATATGAGTTTGTTAATGGGACTGACCGGAGTATCTATTCCAATGATGGAAGAATTAGGATATACAAAAACTTATAAAGATGAGAATGGTAAGGTGAAAATTGATTGGAGTCAAACAAAAAGCTGTTAGTCAGAGGGAAGGACATATCTACATCAATCTAAAAAGGACGGAATCAGCATGATGGAATAGATGGTATTGTAGATCCTGCTGATCAATATGAATTAGAAGAAGAAATTATGACCAAATTGTATCAACTGACTGATGCAAAAACAGGACATTGTATTGTTTCACTTGCATTACGCAATAGAGATGCTGTTCTTTTTAGGACAAGGTGGTCCAGAAGCAGGTGATGTTATTTTCTGGATGTCAGAAGGTTATAACTATGACCATGCAGATTGCATCTCTACAACGTTAGGGGAATCTGATACTTCTATCTCTCCAATTTTTGTTGCGGCTGGACAGGGAATAAAAAGAAGGTTTTTTGAAACAGAACGCATTATTCGTGAGGTGGATTTTGCGCCAACCGTGGCAGTGCTTGGTGGGGTGCGAATGCCACAGAATTGTGAGGGAGCACCCGTTTATCAGATTTTAGCAGAGGAATACTGATATAATCGCAATTATAGTTTGAAACTCTCAGGATGTAGATTGTAATACATCCTGGGAGTTTGAAATAGTAGTGGAATAGAAAGGAGTATTTTTATGAATACGTCTATATCAAAATCTGTGTTGATAAAATGGGTAATTTCTATATTTTTAACGGTCATTTGTTTTTTTCATTCCAGAACAGGGCTTTTATACAGGCACGGTAAAAAATTTTTAATCGTTACAGTTTTTTTTCTTAGCATTAACAGCGTTTGAAATTGTTCCAGATTTATTTGTAGGTATCTTATTGCCGACTGCCTATATTGCGTTGGGGATTGCTCCCGCAAATGTAGTTATGTCGCCTTGGGTAGGGACAACAATGTTAATGATTGTAGGCGCTTTTGTAATTGCTGCTTCGTTAGAAGCATGCGGTTTGTTGAAGCGTGTAGCGTTTTATCTAATGTGTAAAGTAAAATCAAATTATACAGCGCTGTTATTCACCATTACGTTTGTAGGGATTTTGATTAATATTTTAACATCAGGTCGTGCTTATTTGATTATGCCGCCGTTGTGTTTAGGTCTTTGCATTTCTTTTTGGATTGCGTAGGAAGAAAAATGGGAGTTGGAATTGCAACTGCTTGTTTGTTAGGATCCTGTACTTCTCACGCATATACTTATCAGCCTACTGTTTGGGGAATTATTTTTAGTATGGCAAAAAGAGTATGTTCCTTCAACAGCAGTTACGCCACTTAATATTATGATTTATTGTTGGCCATTATTGTTGGTGTCATGTATGATTTTATTTATTGTAAGTAAGTGGTATAAACCAGATCAAGAGATTGAACTTTTGAATATTTTTCTAATGAACTGAAAGCGATGGGCAAGATTTCTCGTAAAGAAGTTGTAAATGCGGTTGTTTTAGGAGTTTTGTTAGTTTATATTTTTACCATAAGTATTCATAAATTAGATTTAAATTTAGGCTTTGCGGTAATACCATTTATATTATTTTTGCCTTTTTGTGAATGGTGCAGATCAGACAGTTTTCAAGAAAATTAATTGGTCCATGTTTTTTTCTCTTTACAGGATTTATTTCCATTGGCACAGTAGCTAGTTCATTAGGGATTGGACAACTTCTTGGTGAACTTTGTTTAAGTATAGTAGCCAAGTTTGGAAATAATGTAGTCACAGTGTTTGGTTTGATTTTTGCAATTGTTTTCGGAATGAACTTTTAATGCCCCCTACTGCAATTTATGCATTGATTTCTGAACCTATGTGTATTGTGGCACAAACATTAGGCTATTCTGCGGTTCCTTTTTTATTGGCGACAAATGCTTGTTCCGAAGCAATTTTATTACCTTATGAATATATTCCATATTTAATCGTGTTTAGTTTTGGTATGCTCTCTATGAAAGATTTTATAAAAACTAACATTTTGCGTTCCATATTGTTCTTTGGTGGATTTTTAATACTACTCATACCATACTGGATGATTATCGGTTTACTTTAAATGGAAAACTTCTTAGTTTTATTTTGGTTAATGAATTAATCGCAACCATCGAATAAGATTGTTGGAAAACTAGAATATGTAAAAAAGGGACTGTTCCTGATTGTAGCAGTCCCTTTTTGTGCGGAAAAAACTTGTTTTTGTCGTATGGTCTGTTAAAATTGGAGAGCGTTTTCGCTGAGAAATGATTCGGAAAAAAAGTGGTTAAGAAAAAGCAGGTGAGTCCTAAAAAGCTACAATAGATAAAAAGCAAACGATAAATCAAGAACTTTTTTTTGGATCGGGAGGTTTCTAATGCAGAAAGAATTGATACAAATTGGACAAATTCCTGCCGTAGTGTGGGGAGAACCGGCAGAGTCATTGATAATTGCGGTGCATGGCAATTTATCCCATAAAGAGGATATTCCGATTGTGCTCTTAGCCAAACATGGCTGTGCCAAGGGGTATCAGGTTTTGAGCTTTGATTTGCCGGAGCATGGTGCGCGCAAAGCAGAAAATATTCTTTGTAAAGTACAAATTTGTGTGCCTGAATTGCTGCAGGTGCTGCAATATGCCAAGAAGCACTGGAGCAGTATCAATGTGTTTGGCAACAGCATTGGCGCTTATTTTGCTCTATTGGCTTATGCCGATGCAGGACTGGAGCGGGCGTGGTTTTTATCGCCGGTGGTGGATATGCAGCAGATTATTGAAACATTGATGGGCTGGTTTCAGGTGAGCCTTGCGCATTTGGAGCAGGAACAAGTGATTTCCACGCCCATTGGACAGATATTGTACTGGGACTATTATTATTATGTGCGGGAGCATCCTGTGCATTGTTGGAAAGTGTCCACAGCGATTTTGTATGGCGGCAAAGACGAATTATGCCAGCAGGATACTATTTTGCAGTTTTCCCGGCAATTTGACTGCCAGTTGGAGATTGTGCCAGATGCAGAGCATTATTTCCATACTGCCGAAGAGTTGCAGGCATTGGAGCGTTGGATGGAACAGGTGCTGTAAACGATGAAGACATTATCCCAATAGAAAACGTCTATGGAGATAAAAATACCGGCCGGTTTTTGTGACTGGTCGGTGTTTTTATGCTGAAATGATTGTAAATTTTTCTTGCCTTCTATATAATGGTACTAGAGAAAATTTTAACGAGCGGAGGTGACAAAATGCAACTGAATCAAAGGGCACTTTGACCGTCAGGAAAAGCACCGATCGCTTTTGCGGCGTTTAATCTCACGGTTTAACCGTTCAATGGTATTATTGGTCCGGATTCTGGTCCAGTGCTGTGTTGGAAAGTCCATGTAGGTTAGAGTTTCTTCAATGCCATCCTGTAGCTTTTTGGCAGCAGAACTAAGCTTCATTTCCTTCAGCTTTTCAGCAACCTGTCGTGCCTTCTCACGTGCTGCTTCCTTGCTCTCCTGGGCATGAATGGCCTTTAACATCATGGCTACAGCCTTCATCTTGTTACGTGGAGTAACAGAGAAAATGTTCCGGTAAAATGGACGGTACAGCGCTGATATCTGGCATCCGGAAATACTTCTGGTATGGTTTCAAGCATTCCGAGATTTTTATCTCCGATGATTAGGCGGACTCCAGTTAAGCCTCGTTCTTTCAGCCATACAAAGAAGGAACGCCAGCTCTCCTTGTCTTCTTTCATACCTTCAGCTGCACCGATGATTTCACGGCAGCCATCGTTGCTGACTCCAATGGCAACAAGGATAGAAACGTTTTGGATTTCACCACCCCAACTGCGTTTCAGATAGACGCCATCCATATAGACATACGGATAGCTGCCGACCAATGGGCGTGTACGCCAGGTTTCGATATGCTCATAAGCCTTTTTATTCAGGTTACTGATTGTTCCAGGAGATACTTTTGTTCCCCATAAGGCTTCGGTGATATCCTCGACACGCCGTACAGAAACACCCGCCAGATACATTTCAATCAGAGCTTCTTCAACGGAAGATTCCCTGTGATGGTAATGTTCAATAATGACGGTTTCAAAGGGGGAACCCCTTTCAGCTGTGGAACTTTTCTGGCAGTTCCACATCGCCAGACAGTGGTCTGGAAATTTCTGCTTTAATGCAACGGAACGATAACCTTGACGGTCAGTGGAACGCTCATATTTTAAATCTGAGCATTCACGAGTTCGTCGGCCTCTTTATCAAGCAGAGCTTCAGAGTTTCTTCGACGCTGCTGCGGACAAGATCCTTTAAATCGTGCTTTATTAAATCTTCATTGAGTTGTATAATATTGAAAATGGAGAATATTGTGTTATACTATAGATAGTATTAGCATATTTTTTGAAAAAACTATTGTTGTGATTTAAAGAGAGTTGATATATAGTGTTGATTAAACAGTTATTTTATTTTATAACAGTAGCGAATTTAGGGTCAATAACAATTGCTGCAGATGCACTATTTATTAGTAAACAAAGTTTGAGTGAATCAATTAGTAAATTGGAAATAAATGATTTAATAACTTGTGAAGCAGACATAGCACTTTTTGCAATCGAACCATTATTTTTGAATGGCGGATATTCAGAGTTAGAGGATATTTTAAAATATTTAGATACGATGAAAGTTTTTTGAAGATCGCTTTTGTATTTTATCCAATAAGAAATTCTCAATATCTGAAAAAAAAAGTGACGACTTATGAAGAATATACTCAATTTCCGATTGTAATATATGAGCCTTATAAAACAGAATATCCAGCTGTTTATATGGGAAAAGCCAACTTCAATTGATAATATTTTTTTATGTGAATAATCTTAATACTTATCGCCAACTAATTAATAATGGTTTGGCAATAGGTGTTACAACATGTATGCTTTTTCCTGAACTTTATAAACAATATCCCAATATTAGTTGTATTTTAGATGTAACACCAAATGCAGAAAAAAGCATTATATTAGCGAAAACAAAAACACGTACGTTATCTTCTGAAGGTAAACTTGTTTGGAAGATACTCCATGATGTGGGCAATCACACAAAACTGTACCCATAGGTTGTAGCGTTACAATAGATGTGAGACCAAAAGAGGTAGAAAAAAAAGCGATTGAGTTCATTAGAATAAAGTTACCACACCAAATCCAATGAAAGGACTCAATCGCCGTGGATAGTGTAGCACAGAAAACAAAACGAAACAAGAGATATTTACCGCATGAAGTGACAACCAAAATAAGTGCAGTGAAATTATATCGTCAGACTGAAGATATCAGCTTTGTATGCCGCCGATACCATATCTCCAAAGCGTCTCTCATGCGCTGGAACAAAGCATACGATGGAACACGGGAATCTCTCGAACCAAAATCCCACAGACCCCACAGTCAGCATCCCAATGCACATACCGAGGAGGAATTGCACACGATCAGGGAATTATCTCCGCCGTAATCCCGATATCAGCGTCTGTGAACTCTACGGTAAGCTCCGGCAGGAAATAGCCTACAGCCGTCATCCAGGCTCACTGTATCGCGTACTGGTCAGACTTGGCTTTCGTAAAAGACGCCATCTACGAAAAAAAGAAATCAAGCATTTGGGGCATTATGATACACCAAAAAGAGATGGGCCAGAAATGGCAGATGGATGTGAAATATGTACCGGCAGCCTGTTATGCAGGAAAAGATGGGGAGAAATTTTATCAATATACCTTGCTGGATGAAGCAACAAGAGAGAGATTCCTCTATGCCTATAAGGAGCAGAGCAGCTGGTCCACAATCGATTTTGTAAAAAGAGCCATTCGTTATTTTGGTTATACGCCAGCCATGATACAGACCGATAACGGCAGCGAGTTTACACACACTTCAAAGACTGACCGAATCCATCCTTTTGATGTGCTTTGCGCTCAATTAAATATTACACACAAACTGATTCGACCGAGGACACCTTGGCATAACGGGAAGGTGGAGCGAAGCCACAGAAGTGATCAGGAACGGTTTTACAATCATCTGCGATTTTATTCCTATGATGATCTTCAGAATCAGATGAAACGTTATTTACAGCGCTCTAATCAGATTCCTATGCCTGTGCTTGGATGGATGTCGCCTGTGCAGAAACGGGAGGCGTTAAAGGCCGCCCAATTTTGCTGATTTCGGTCAGGCTCCGCCTTCCCTGCATCAGCAAAACCATTCTATTATACTTTGAACTTTTTCACTTTTTTTTAGTCTCACATCATTGACTAATGTACAATCACACAAAACTGTACCCATAGGTTTAGATACGATATCATCAAAAGAATCCAGCTATTAACAAACTAGATATGGTATTTGACGGCAGGAGAAAATAATTTTTCCTGCCGCGTCTTTTTTCGTCATGAACTTTTTATCATTTCAATTTTACATTCTATACAGAAGTCATAAAATTCATTGGGTGAGAGTATCATAAAGTACCACTGGTAACATTCGTTATTGTCATAATCTATATAGTCATTCATCATCGCTTTTATCTGTTTAGATTCCGTACACTACAGTAGAAACTTTTTTTATATGATCCTTCATATGCCCGAAAGAAGCTTTTCTATGGTACATTATTCCAACAGTTGCCCGCTGTGACATAGATTGTTTCAGCTATTTCATGGAAACTATGGCAAGTAAAAAGGTTTCATGGTCACTGTGAATCATAGTATCCTGACTTAAAAGAAATGCTATGCTTTTCTATCAGCTTATTTACTGTTTCAATACAAAATCTACTTCCATGGATGAACTTAGGGGATAAGCCCGAATCTGATCTGTTTTGTATAGGCGTCCAAAATGATGGCTAGGTAAGCATATTTGCCATCATAAGGAATGTAACTGATATCTGTCAGCAATACAATTCTAGGGCTATATTTTCAAACTGACATTGTAGCAGATTATCTGCAATGTTGCCCTCTTTCAAGGCTCTTAACAGCTGATGATAGACAGTTGCCTGCCGGATTGGGCAGACTAGATTATATTTACGCATCAGGCACCTAATTTTTTGACCTGCGGAAGAGGCACATGGAAATGCTGCGGGCCCTTTTTTTGCATAACCATGCTGCTGATAAGCCTTTTTTTAAGGGTACAGTTCAAATATTAAGGTGTTGTTTACATTTGGAGTATTCTAGCTCTAAAGTACTTAAAATTAATAGGTTTGTTTAAATAAATATATATATCGTATACTGATTTTTTTTATTTATTTTAATAGAATAGAATACCTAATGGAATTCCGACGATAATTGTACAGAGTGTCATCCAAATAAGTAAAATGAAAATGTATTTATATATTTCTTTAGTTGTCAGCCAGTCGTTTCCGTGCATTAGAGCGCCTGTAACAGAAGAAGATGGCA
>VOFC01005377.1_pt1 | contig 16583 bp, 26 predicted proteins | sample 5384161 | NCBI WGS metagenome assembly VOFC01 (sample SAMN12384722, study PRJNA508395) | human gut metagenome | isolation source: healthy gut B | host: Homo sapiens | reverse complement strand
TAGGCAATATGCACGGGCGGCAGCGGCAGTTTTCCCTCGGCTTCATCGGCCTGGTTCTGTATTACATCGTCATGAAGCAGGAGACCAGTAAGCGTGAAGACGTACAGATCACCGAGGCGGAGATTGAGGCGCTGGTGCACCAGTTCATGCATGGTATTTATTCGTAATGGATTCAGAAAAAAGAGACTTACAAAGGGGAGGACAAAAAGATGGCCAAATGGTATGAAGAAGCCATTTTTTTATCATATTTATCCGCTGGGACTTCTGGGCGCGCCCAAGACCCACACGGAGGACGGCGTGACCCACCGGCTGCGGGAGCTGGACGACTGGGTGCGGCACATGAAGGAGTGCGGATTCACGGCGACCTATATCGGACCTCTGTTTCGAATCCACCAGCCACGGTTACGATACAAGGGATTATAAGCAGGTGGACAGCCGCCTGGGCGACAATGAGGATTTTAAGCATTTCGTAAAGCTTTGCCATGAAAATGGCATCCGGGTGGTGGTAGACGGCGTCTTTAATCACACCGGCCGCGAATTTTTTCGCATTCCGGGATATTCAGAAAAACCGGGAGAATTCCCGTACCGTTACTGGTATCAGGATGTGAGCTTCGAGGGCAATACCCATTACAACGACGGCTTTTACTACAAGGCCTGGCACAACTGTTTCGAGCTGGCGAACCTGAATCTCTGGGGATCGGGGCGTGAAGGATTACCTGCTGGACGTGGTGCGGTTCTGGAGCGATGAGTTTGATATCGACGGTATCCGCCTGGACTGCGCCGATTGCCTGCAGTTTGATTTTATGAAGGAGCTGCGTTGGGTGACCGGTCAGAAAAGGAGGATTTCTGGCTCATGGGAGAGGTTATCCACGGTGATTACGCTCGGTGGGTCAACGATGAGATGCTTCATTCGGTGACCAATTACGAGCTGTGGAAGGGTCTGCATTCCGCCACAATGATCATAATTATTTCGAAATCGCCCATACCATAAGACGGCAGTTCGACGCGAACGGCGGCATTTACAAGGGATGCAGACTCTATTCCTTTGTAGAGAACCACGATGTGATCGTATCGTCAATAAGTTAAATGGAAAAGGGCTTTTTACAGTCAGTATACACGTTACTGTACACACTGCCCGGTATCCCATCTGTCTACTACGGCGGCGAGTGGGGCGTGGAAGGCCAGAAAAGAGGGGAGCCTGCGACGATGGTCTGCGGCCCCCACCTGGTACTCTCTGAGATGGAGGCCAATCTCCATGATTCCGGAGCTAAAAGGATTGTTATGTAAACTGGGTGCCATCCGTCAGGCGAATCCGGCACTGACCGACGGCGTGTAATGGGAGCCGTTTCTGACGAACAGGCAGTACGCATTTGCCAGAATCCTGGGAAATGAGGCTGTAATCACAGCAGGAACAACGACAAGAACCCGGTCCATATGGAAATCAACTGCCGGTGTCCGCATCAGGCGCATACAGGAAGCACTGACCGGTACGGACGCAGAGCTCCGGGACGGCAGATTATCTGGGAAATGCCCGCGTATGGTAGTGCAATATTTGTAATTTGTTAAATCAGCCTGGAAGCATTTACTGCTGAAGGCGTGAAAGTTAGATTCCGGTATTTATAGTTAAATAGGGTGAGATTATCGAAGGGTAAGAGAACACGGGCGGACGCCAAGGTAAGAGAGAGGTAGAAAAGGCGGCGGAGAGCCGCACAGGAAATAAACCGAAGAAAATAGCTGCAGTAAAGGCAACAGAAACCGGGACAGCAACGGCACAGAAGCCGGAGGTATCCTGCTTCATCAGCGATTTTGACCAGTATCTGTTCGGACAGGGCAATCACTATGATATTTATCCGGAAGCTGGGAGCGCATCTGACGGCATGAGGGACAGAAGGGCGTGCATTTCGCAGTCTGGGCGCCCCATGCGGTGGCAGTAAGTGGAGCTCGGGGGATTTTAACGGCTGGAATGAGAAGCCATCCCATGAGCCGGCTGGAACCCATTACCCATGTGGAGCTTATGGGTATTGCAGAGTATCCGTTTGACGGCTCCTGGGGCTATCAGGTTACAAATTACTACGCACCTACCAGCAGATACGGCGCACCTGCCGATTTCATGTATTTCGTGGATTACATGCATAAGAACGGTATCAGCGTTATCCTTGACTGGGTACCTGCTCATTTCCCAAGAGACGCCCATGGCCTTGGACGTTTCGACGGTATGCCTTTGTATGAGCACCCGGATCCAAGAAGAGGAGAGCACCCTGACTGGGGAACATATATATTCGATTACGGCAGATGTGAGGTGGCTAACTTCCTTATTGCAAATGCTCTTTTCTGGGTTGAGAAGTTCCATATTGACGGTCTCCGTGTGGATGCCGTTGCTTCAATGCTCTACCTTGATTACGGTAAGCAGACGATGGCCAGTGGCTTCCTAACAAGGACGGTGGAAATGAAAACTACGAGGCGATAACACTGCTTCAGAACATAAACAGGATAATGGAAGAGAGAAATCCGGGAGCGTGATGATCGCCGAGGAGTCTACGGCATGGCCCAGGTGTTACTGGCAAAACCGGAATGAACGGCCTTGGCTTCTCCTTCATAAATGGAACATGGGATGGATGAACGATTTCCTGGAATATATGAAGCTGGACCCTGTATTTCCGGAAGGGCGCGCATAATATGATGACCTTTGCCATGACCTATGCCTACAGTGAGAATTATATTCTGGTGTTGTCCCATGATGAGGTGGTACACCTTAAGTGCTCAATGCTAAATAAAATGCCGGGCGAGTACGAGGAAAAATTTGCAAACCTGAAGGCGGCTTATGCGTTCATGCTGGGGCCATCCGGGTAAGAAGCTTCTGTTCATGGGACAGGAATTTGCACAGCCTAGGGAGTGGAGTGAAGCAAGAGAACTTGACTGGTATCTGCTGGAACAGGACCCGCAGCACCGGGAGCTTCAGGCCTTTGTGAAGGCGTGCTGCATCTCTACCAGAAGCATCCGGCTCTCTACGAGCTGGATACCCATCCTGATGGCTTCAGTGGATCAATGCCAACGACGGCTACCGGGTGGGCGTACCGAAGAAGAAGCAGTACAAGCTGGTTCTGGACAGCGACGCGGCAGAGTTTGGAGCGGCAGCGGCGTAGAGAAGCCGACCGTCTACAAGGCTGAGGTCGGCGAGTGCGACAGTCAGCCCTATTCGATCGCCTATCCGCTGCCGGGGTATGGAGTGGCTGTGTTTGAGTTTTAAATTGAATGAAATATTGGAAAGGCTGCTGCGGACAGATTTAAAATAATGTCTTCAGTCGTTTTTATGGAATAGGAAATTCCGATAGAATTCCCTATTCCATAAAAGCAAGCAGAGTTTGCAAACAGCCTGGTCTCTTTTTTTAGGAATAAATGATTTATCGTCATGCCTTCTTCCGGACGGGAACTTCGCCTTCTCCAGCGCCCGCTCCACGGCTCGAGGATTACCTGGGAGGGTGTACTGGGTTTCTTCGGAGTAGTCCAGACCGTTCAGGGACTGGGTTTCACAAATCTGGTCCGCCAGGTTGTCGAGGGCGGGCTGCATCAGAGGGTACATGGTTTCGATGGTTTCCGTCTAGGTTGTTGAAGGCGATGGCTTCGATGATGCGGGTCTCGCTTACGGTGACGGCTACGTCTACGGCGTTGCCTCCCAGGATGATGGACGAGGTGTGAACGCCGGGGGGTATGCAGCGTCAGCGGTGGCGGTGTTCTTTTTATCCTTTGAGCGAACATGTAGACCAGCAGCAGAATCAGAAGGATGCCCAGTGCTACGAAGATGCCGGTGTAGATGAGCTCATGCGAGCACGACGATTTTGGTTTTTGAACTCATGGGAAGCCCTCCGCGGGATCTGATTGTTATAGGATATGCGGGAGGGGAGGGATTCGCGACGGACGGGGGCGGGGCTTTGTAGTTGTCTGTGTTCACGTTTATCGGACACGGTCTTCCTGAACATCTGTCACGAGATAACAAAGGCGTTCGGGTCGCATTCTTTTGTCAAGGTAGATAATCTCCTTTGCGACTAAATGTCCCGCCCCGGAGCATGCCGGTGGCGGAGATTTCCAGACGGTCACCATGCCGGATGGCTATACATCCTGGGAATATCTGAACAAACTGTGCTATGAGGGACTTGATCCGGAAAATATGGCGAGGACTGCGTGACCCAGATCGTCACCTTTGGTACGCTTGCCGCCCGCGGTGTCATCCGCGATGTCGGAAGAGTTATGGATCTGCCGTATGCTTATGTGGATGGCATCGCAAAGCAGATTCCGATGGAATTAGGCATTACGATAGAAAAAGCATTAAAAATGAATCCGGAACTCCGCACGATGTATGAAAACGATGAGAGCGTAAAGACACTGATCGATATGTCAAAGAGGCTCGAAGGACTGCCAAGACATACCTCTATGCATGCGGCCGGTGTCGTGATCTGTCAGAAATCCATGGATGAGTATGTTCCGCTATCTAGAGCGTCAGACGGAACGATCACAACACAGTTTACGATGACGACCATCGAAGAACTTGGATTGTTAAAATGGATTTCTTAGGACTGCGTACCCTGACCGTCATACAGAATGCCGTGCGTATGGCACAAAAAGCAGTGGAAAACAGATCAACATTGATGAAATAGATGATCAGGACAAAGGTGTCTTAGAACCGATCGGCTCCGGTAAGACAGAGGAATCTTCCAGTTAGAAAGTGCCGGAATGAAGAACTTCATGAAGGAATTAAAGCCGCAGAGCCTAGAGGATATCATAGCCGGAATCTTACTTTAACGTCCGGGACCAATGGACTTCATCCCGGCATATATTAAGGGAAGAATCACCCGGAGGAAGTGACCTATGACTGCCCGCAGTTAGAGCCGATCTTAGCACCGACATATGGCTGTATCGTCTATCAGGAACAGGTTATGCAGATCGTTCGTGACTTAGCAGGCTATACGCTTGGAAGAAGTGATCTCGTGCGTCGTGCCATGTCGAAGAAAAAGGCTCCGTCATGGAGCAGGAGCGGAAGAACTTCGTCTATGGAAATGAAGAAGAAGGAGTTCCGGGCTGTATCGCGAATGGAATAGACGAAAAAAATTGCAAATAAAATCTATGATGAGATGATTGATTTTGCCAAATATGCATTTAATAAATCCCATGCAGCCGCATATGCAGTCGTTGCATACCAGACGGCATGGTTAAAATACTATTACCCGGTAGAGTTTATGGCATCCTTAATGACCTCCGTTATGGACAATTCCACGAAAGTATCGGAGTATACACTGACCTGTCGGAAAATGAATATAGAGATACTGCCACCGGATATCAACGAAGGAGAAGGCGGATTTTCTGTTGCGGGAAATGCGATCCGCTATGGACTGTCTGCCATCAAGGGTGTGGGAAGGCCTGTCATTGAGACGATCATTGCAGAAAGAGAAGCCAATGGAGCATTTTCCAATCTGGAGGATTTCTGTAGCCGTCTGAATGGAAGGGAATTAAATAAAAGGACTATAGAGAACTTTATCAAAGCGGGAGCCATGGATGAGTTAGAAGGAACAAGAAAACAAAAGATCATATCTATTCAGCTATTTTAGATCAGATCAACGATGAGAAGAAACATTCCATCGCAGGTCAGATGAGTCTTTTTTGACTTTGCAGATGAGGAAACAAAGCACGATTTTGAAATCCAGTTACCGGATGTGGGAGAATTTCCCAAAGAAACGCTGTTAGGATTTGAAAAGAAGTCTTAGGAGTCTATATCAGCGGACATCCGTTAGAAGAATATGAAGAAAAGTGGAGAAAAAATATTAGTGCCACCACGAACGATTTTATCTGGGATGAAGAGACCGGAAAAACGAAAGTATCCGATAATGAGAAAGTGATCGTTGGCGGAATGATCACGGATAAGACCATAAAATATACAAAAAATAATAAGACCATGGCATTTTTAACGTTAGAGGATCTGCTTGGAACCGTGGAAGTTATTGTCTTTCCAAGAGACTATGAGCGGTATCATACTTATCTGAACGTCGATGAGAAAATATTTGTCAGCGGTCATGCAAATGTGGAAGAAGATAAGAACGGAAAGATCATCTGTGAAAAAAATCTATGGATTTGATGATACGAAAAAAGAATTATGGATGCAGTTTGCCACCAAAGAAGAGTATCAGCAGATGGAACAAAAACTATTCCAAATGCTTCTTTCTTCTGACGGCAATGACCAGGTTGTCATCTATCTTTCCAAAGAAAAGGCGATCAAAACGTCTTGCAAACAACCGGAATGTCCATATAGAGCCACAACTTTTAGAGAATCTTCGGGAGTGTTTTGGAGAGGATAACGTAAAAGTTGTGGAAAAACCCATTGAAAACCGTACGAAAAGAGATTAAAATGGAAAAAGCAGGAGGAAGAGAGAATGGCAAAAAAAGTTAAGACAATCGGTGTCCTCACCAGTGGAGGAGATGCACCGGGTATGAATGCAGCTATCCGTGCGGTAGTACGTCAGGCAATCTCAAAGGTTTGAAAAAGTAAAGGAATAAGCGTGGTTACGCAGGATTTTGCTGAAGATATCGTAGATATGGATGCAAAAGATGTATCCGATATCATTCAGCGTGTGGAACCATTTTCAGACAGCAAGATGTCCGGAATTCCGTACAGAAGAAGGACAGCAAAAGGGTGCTGAAATGTGCAAAAACACGGGATTGAAGGAATCATCATAATCGGAGGTGACGGTTCTTTCCGTGGAGCTCAGAAACTGGCTGCACAGGGGAATCAACACGATCGGCCTTCCGGGAACGATCGATCTGGATATTTCCTGTACTGATTATACCATTGGTTTTGATACGGCAGTTAATACAGCAATGGAAGCCATTGACAAAAATCCGTGATACCTCATCTTCCATGAGCGCTGCAGTATTATTGAGGTAATGGGACGTAATGCCGGATATATCGCATTGTGGTGTGGTCTTGCAAACGGTGCTGAGCAGGTACTGATTCCGGAAAAATATGATTTTGATGAGCAGAAGTTAGTAAACAACATCATTGAAAAACGTAAACATGGCAAGAAACATCATATCATCGTAAATGCTGAGGGTATTGGACATTCCACCATCTCTGGCAAAACGTATTGAGGCTGCAACCGGAATGGAGACAAGAGCAACCATCCTTAGGTTATATGCAGCGTGGCGGAAGCCCTACTTGTAAGGATCGTGTTTATGCCTCCATTATGGGTGCTTATGCCGTAGATCTGCTCTGCGAAGGCAAAAGCAACCGTATCGTTGCCACAAAGATGGTAAATTCGTAGATTTTGATGTGGATGAAGCACTGGCTATGGAGAAACATATCTCTGATTATCAGTTTAACGTAGGAAAAAACCTGTCAATCTAAGGTTCGCTTGTGAATGGCAGGGTTGAACGGTAAATAAGAACAAAAAAAACAGTTTGCACGGAAAGGTGTAAATTGCTTTTTTTTGTGCATAGCAAGTATAATAAAAAAGATGTTGGGGTAAAAAGATGCCATACGAATTGTTCCGTACTTCGTACTCCCACAATTCTAAAAAATAAAAGATATCATTTAAGAAAAGGAACTTCATATGATAACAAGTACAGCAAATGCACAGGTGAAAGCCCTGAGCAAACTGATAAAAAAATGCAAAAGCAAGACGGCAGCAGCAACTGTATGTGGTGGAAGGATCCGGATGTTCCGGGAGACACCGAAAGAGCGGATCGGGAAAGTGTACGTTTCGAATCTTTTGCAAAAGATCCGGCACATGAAGGTGTTTTTGAAGGAACCGACTGGGAGATGTTGTCAGATTCCGTATTTGCAGCGGTGTCTGATACAAAAACGCCTCAGGGAGTGCTCTGTCTTGTGAAAATGAAAGAAAACCGGCTGGAAGATATGCTGGAGGATACAGACGGTGTCTGGCTGGTGCTCGAAAATGTCCAGGATCCGGGCAATCTTGAACGATGTTCCGATAAAAGGGAAGGTGCCGGAATTTCCGGTGTGATCATGGACAAGTGTACCCGTGGATATTTACAAAATCCTAAGACGATCCGTTCCACCATGGGGAGCATTTTCCGGGTACCGTTTATATTACTGAGGATCTGCATGGGACGCTTGGTCAGCTGCAGAAAAAGGGCATCCATGTCCTATGCGGCACATCTGGAGGGCAGTGTATGCTATGATGAACCGGATTACACGGGAGGAAGCGCATTCCTGATCGGAAATGAAGGAAACGGGCTGACAGCGGAGACTGCAAAACTGGCGGATACCTATATCCAGTTCCGATGGGTGGACAGCTGGAGTCACTGAATGCAGCCATGGCAGCAGGTATTCTGATGTATGAAGCCAGCAGACAGAGAAGAGGGTAAGAATATGTTTCGTTTATGGGCAAAAAGAATTTAAAGACAACCGGATGCTGCGGGATACGACGATCTGTGATGACAGCGGTGAGACCCGCACGCACAAAAATATTTCATGCACTGGAAGAAGTATGTTACGTGTTTGATCTGGGAAAACCGATCTGGCTGGAACACAATATTGATGAGTTTTAAACGTCATGCAAAAGCTGTTTTTACCAGGATAGTTTTATTGAACAGATTGATTTTGATTTTTTGGAGATTCAGGTGATTGAGGAGGATTGATATGACGGATGGAGCAACACGTAGAATAGAACTGATGAATCGTTTAAAACAGGAAAACCGTCCATTGTCCGGAACGGAACTGGCAAAGGAATTTGGCGTGAGCCGCCAGGTGATCGTGCAGGACATCGCACTGTTGCGTGCGACCAACTGCAATATCCTGAGCACAAATAAAAGGATATGTGCTGTATGATCCGGAGCACGGTCAGAATCTGTGCCGAGAATTTTTTGCAGTGAACCATACCGACGCACAGATGCAGGAGGAACTGTATCTGATAGTTGATTGGGCGGTTATGTGTTGTGACGTGATCGTAGAGCATGAGATCTACGACAGCCCAGTGCGGATCTGATTCTGAAAAACCGCTGGGATGTGATGAGTTTATCCGGAAAATGAGTGAGACAGCGGATCTGCCATTAAGGTCCTCACCGGCAACAGTCATCTCCATACGGTGGAAGCTGATTCTGAAAAATACTGGATGAGATCGAGACGCGGCTGGCAGAAAAAGGATTTCTTAAAATAAATAAAGAAAGCGCGCAAACAGACAAAAATCATAGAAAAATATGTTACAATGGATAAGACGCAATAACCGATGTACTATATATGAGGACAGAAAGAAGGTCTGCCAAGGAAATTCAGGAGGTTTTTAGGATAGATGGCAGAAGAGACAGCGGAACGAGGGAAAATGCCTATGACTGGCAAAGTTTGATGTTTTATATAATGCGGCGATCAAAGGAAGTCCGGACAAAGCTGGATATCATGAATGATGAATTTCAATACATTCACCAGTACAATCAATTGAATATATCAAATCCGCATAAAAACGCCGAACAGCATACCAAAAAATTAAGCCGGCACAGGCTGGGAAAATACCATGGAAAACATGGTGGAGCATATCAATGATATTGCAGGTCTGTGCGTATCGTGTGCTCCTTTACATCCGATATCTATCGTCTGGCAGAGATGATTGGAAAGCAGAAAAGACACGATTCTTTATATCAAAAGATTATATGAAGCATCCAAGGAGCGGATACCGCAGCTATGCTGATCACGGTTCCGATACAGACCACCAATGGGATCAATCCGACGAAAATGAGAGATTCAGATCAGGGGCCAATTGCCATGGATTTCTGGGCAAACCTGGAGCATAAGATCTATTACAAATTTGAGGAAATGCTCCGGTATATCAGCCGGGAACTGCGGGATTGTGCGGCAATCACGTCAAAAGCTGGATGCGAAAATGCTGTCTCTGAATGAGGCGATCATTGCGGAAAGAACGGCAGCAAGTGAAAAAACAATCGTAGTGATAAAAGCTATTTTGATACTCACATCACAACACAAGTACTGATAATTACACACCATAACTTCGATAAATGAGTATAGTTTACAAGATACAGGAGGAAATGAATGAGCGCGATCAAAGATATCAACCTTGCTCCATCCGGAGCACATAAAATAGACTGGGTTCGGGAAAAACTGTCCGCTGCTTTCGCAGTCTGGAAGATGATTTTTTCCAAAAAAAGACCTTTTGAGGGCATCCGTATTGCTTTTCCATTCATCTGGAGGCAAAGACCGCATATCTGTGCAAGGTACTGGCAGCAGGCGGTGCGGAAATGTATATCACAGGAAGTAACCTGCTTTCCACGCAGGATGATGTGGCGGCAGCACTGGTGGCTGACGGTTTAAAATGTATATGCATGGTATGACTGTACACCGGAAGAATGATCAGCATATCACAAGTGTTCTGGAGAACAACTGCAATATCATCACCATGACGGCGGTGATCCTGGTGCATATGCTTCATACAAAGATGCAGGATAAACTGCAGTATGTCATCGGAGGTTGTGAGGAGACAACAACCGGTATCATCCGCCTGATCGCCATGGCAAAAATGATGAACTGAAATTCCCCGGATGGTGCTGGTAAATAATGCAGACTGCAAGCATCTGTTTGACAATCGTTACGGAACCGGACAGTCTGTATTTGACGGTATCAACCGTACCACAAACCTGATCGTGGCAGGCAAATATGTGGTTGTTGCAGGATATGGCTGGTGTGGAAAAAAAGGCGTGGCTATGCGTGCCAAAGGTCTGGGCGCAAAAGTTATTGTGACTGAAGTAGACCCGATCAAGGCGATTGAGGCAGTGATGGACGGATTTGATGTAATGCCGATGAACGAGGCAGCAAAGATCGGTGATTTCTTTATCACAGTAACCGGTTGTGCCGGCGTCATCAGCGAGGACGATTTCAAAGCGATGAAAAATGGCGCAATCCTGTGCAACGCAGGACATTTTGATGTAGAGATCGACATGAAACGTCTTCGTGAGATCGCACTGGATACCATTGATCAGCGTAAAAATATCGTAGGTTATCAGATTTCTGAGGATAAAATGGATCTATGTACTGGCAGAAGGCCGTCTGGTCAATCTGGCAGCAGGTGATGGTCATCCGGCAGAAATCATGGATATGAGTTTCGCAATTCAGGCACTGAGTGCAAAAATATCTGGTAGAAAAATGCGAACAATCTGACAGAGAAACTGATCAGTGTTCCGCGTAACGTAGATCTGGAAGTTGCCAACAGAAAACTTCGTTTCCTTTGGCAAAATCCATTGATACATTGACACCGGAGCAGGAGAAATATCTGAATTCTTCAATATTGACTTATAGGATAGAGCAGGATGAAAGAAAGGTCTGTTACATGCAGGAAAACATGTGGCAGGCCTTTTGTGAAATATGTGAAAGTGGGGAGTCTTCTTGACTGAGATAAATTTTCTTGCAGTGCGTCTTTATTCATGGCATACTATAAGGAAGTGCAGTGTACCGTGGTTTCTGAAACAAAGAGGTCAGATTCCGGGGGTACATGGGTGGAATATGGAGGAATGAGAAGCGATATGAAGAAAAAAAGGAATGGTGCTTTTTCTGACCGGTCTGCTGGGCATGTCCCTTTTCCTGGGCAGCTGTACCAGCAAATCAGAGAAGAAGGCACTGGAATATAAGCAAGCTTGGTATCAGTCAGATGAAAGAAGCTAAATATGAGGATGCGGTCAGCAGTTTTCAGAAGGCTCTGGATCAGTCTCTGGGAAGAATCCGTGCACAGGAATTGGATGTGTGCTACTACAAGGCACTGGCACAGTACAAATCCGGAGATACCAAGGCAGCCATCAAGACTTATGACGGACTGGTGGATTATGATAAGAAAAAACTGGGAAGTATACTATCTCAGAGGAAGTGTATTGCTGGCAGACGGACAGCCGGATGCCTGCCTGAAGGATTATGATAAGGCAGTGTCCCTGAATGATTCGGATGCGGAACTGTATGGACATATCAGCGAGAATCTGCAGAATGCAGGCAGGACGCAGGAAGCACAGAAATATCTGGAGCAGGGGTTGAAACTGAAACCATCTTCTGCATCTGATTATGAAAATATCGGGAAACTGTATGTCATCAAAGGTGATACGGAAAATGCGGTCAAAAATGCTGACACAGGCGGCAGATAAGGGTGCGGACAGAGCATATCTGGCGCTTGGCAAACTGTATACTTCAGAGAAAAAAGACGGAGGATGCAAAGGCTGCATTCCAGAAATATATGGAAAAACATCCAAAAGATGCGGATGCGCTGGAACAGCTGGCGTCCATTGCTGCAGATGCAGGGGATTATGCGGATGCGGCAACGTATTATAAAAGATGCCATGGAAGCAGCCAGCGGAGATCAGGTGAAAGAGCTGCAGAAAGCTCTGGTGGCTGTATATGAGAAAAAACGGTGATTTTGCATCTGCACTGGAAGAGGCAAAAAGACTATGTGGCAGATTATCCGGAAGATGAGACGATGCAGAAAGAGTATGAATTTCTGCAGACCAGGGTACTTACCGGACTGGAGAATACCGGAACTGACAATACACAGCAGGCGGATGATACAGCGGCAGATACAACAACGGAAGGAAACGGACAGTAAGTGGAATCGTATACGAAAATGAACAGCCGGTGGAGCGCGTGATCCTGGTGGGGATCAGTGAGCGAAAACGGTGATGATACAGAGAGTTCCCTGGCGGAGCTGGCAGAACTGGCAGCCACGGCAGGAGCTGAAGTAGTAGGCACGGTGATCCAGAATCTGGAACACATGCATTCGGGAACTTATGTGGAAACCGGTAAACTGGAAGAAATCCGGGATATGATCTGGGAAAAGGAGGCAACCGGAATCATCTGTGATGATGAACTTTCCCCGATCCAGATGAGAAATATGGAGCAGGTACTGGACAGCAAGGTCATGGATCGTACATTGCTGATCCTTGATATATTTTGCGGCACGGGCACGGACCAGTGAAGGAAAAAAGATCCAGGTAGAGCTAGCGCAGCTGAAGTATCGTGCCAGCAGACTGGCGGGCTTCGGACGATCCATGTCCCGTCTGGGCGGCGGTATCGGAACCCGAGGACTGGGTGAGAAAAACTGGAGATCGACCGGCGTCTCATCGGTCACCGGACGGCACAGCTCAACCAGGGAATTAAAGGAAGTAGTGCGGCACAGGAATTGACCAGGAGCCAGAGGATGAAGAGTCACACAAAAGTGGCAGCTATCGTTGGTTATACCAATGCAGGAAAGTCGACGCTTCTGAATACGCTGACGGATGCAGATGTTCTGGAGGAAGATCAGCTGTTTGCAACATTGGATCCGACGACAAGAATGCTGGAATTATCCAATCACCAGAACCTGATGCTGACAGATACAGTAGGATTTATACGCAAGCTGCCGCATCATCTGGTAGAAGCCTTCAAGAGTACGCTGGAGGAGGCAAAGTATGCAGATTATATCATACATGTAGTAGATGCTTCTAATCCGCAGTGGATGCACAGATGCACGTCGTGTATATGACGCTGCAGGATCTTGGTGTCGTGGATAAGAAGATTCTACGGTATTTAATAAATGTGACCGGATCACCGGAGAGGAAATCTTGCAGGATTTCCGGGCAGATAAGACATTGCGTATTTCTGCGAAGACCGGCATGGGACTGGATACACTGAAAGAAGTATTCGAGGATATGCTCCGGGATGGAAAAGTGCTGCTCAAGCATACATTTCCATATGAAAAGGCCGGAGAAATCCAGAAAATCCGCAAATATGGAGAATTACTGAAGGAAGAGTATACACCGGAAGGCATCTATGTGGAGGCTTATGTGCCACCGGAACTGTAATAAAACATTGCGGCGAAGTGCTGAAAAATGATAAAATAAAGAATAATGATTCCATGCAGAAGTGATGTATCAAAAAGATGCTTCTGCAAATGGAATCGGAAGAAGAAAACTGTTATAAATACATGGGAAGAAAGGAAGACAGTCAAGGATGGTACTTTTGATAAAAAACGGAACAGTCATCAATCCCGGCGACAAAACGATGACAAAGGCAGATGTTCTGATCAAAGACGGGACAGTGGCTGAGGTTGCACCTGCGATAAAAAGAGAAAGCAGATGAGGTTTATGATGCGAAAGGCTGTTATGTCATGCCAGGATTTATCGATCTGCATGTGCATCTGCGGGATCCGGTCTGGAGTACAAAGAAGATATCCAGACAGGCGGTGCAGCAGCACCACGGAGGATTTACGACGATCGTTGCCATGCCGAATACAAAACCGGTGGCAGACCGTCCGACGTGATCGATTATGTGAAGCATAAAGCAGAGGCTGTGACGAAAGTGCACGTGCTGCAGACCGGAGCGGTGACGAAAGGTCAGAAAGGCGAGGAACTGGCAGATATTCACGGAATGGCGGCAGCCGGAAGCCGGACTATCAGCGAAGATGGCAAATCAGTTATGAACGCACAGCTTTACCGGGGAGGTATGCAGGCAGCCGCTGAGGAAGGACTTGTCGTTCTGGCGCACTGCGAAGATATCAATATGGTGCATGGTGGTGTGATGAATGCGGATGCGAAAGCAACATGGTGAGACTTTAGAGGGTGCAGCAGAAGCAATCTGGCAGTTTAACAAAGCAATTGTAGATGCCACTTATGATCTGATTCCTGCTGTAAAACCACAGATTGCCATGTATGAGCAGTTTGGAACAGAGGGTGTGAAAGCATATCAGAAGACAGTAGATTACTGCCACTCCAAAGACCTTGTGGTAATCGGAGATGTAAAACGTGGCGATATCGGTTCTACATCCGCAGCTTATGCAGTGGGACATCTTGGTAAAGTCCAGGTGGGAAGTAAGAAGCTTTCTGCTTTTGATGAAGACTTTGCAACCGTTAATCCATATCTTGGTTCAGACGGAATCAAGCCTTTCCTGGAAGTATGTAAAGAAGAGAAAAAAGGTATCTTCATTTTAGTTAAGACCAGCAATCCATCCAGTGGAGAATTCCAGGACAGATTAATTGATGGCAGACCACTGTATGAATATGTCGGTGAAAAGGTAGCACAGTGGGGCGAAGAAGTCATGGGAGATAACTACAGCTATGTGGGAGCAGTAGTAGGAGCAACCTATCCGGAGATAGGAAAAGTCCTTCGTAAAGTAATGCCAAAGAGCTTTATCCTGGTTCCGGGATACGGTGCCCAGGGTGGAAAAGGAGCGGACTTAGTACATTACTTCGACGAAAACGGACTGGGTGCAATTGTCAATTCATCCCGTGGAATCATTGCAGCATATAAGCAGGAGGCTTATGCATCTTTTGGAGCAGAACATTTTGCAGATGCATCCAGAGCAGCAGTAGAGGCAATGATAAAAGATATCGATGGAGCTTTACAGGCAAGATAGGAGAAGAAGATGGCAGAGAAGTTTAAAGAACAGGCGATTATTATCCGCCAGGAAGAAATTGCGGATGACATTTACAGTATGTGGCTGCGTACGGAAGAGATTGCAGCGCATGCAAAAGCAGGTCAGTTTGTATCTGTATATTGTAATGAAGGAAGCAGGCTGCTTCCAAGACCAATCAGTATCTGTGAAATTGATAAAAAGGATAATGCCATCCGTCTGGTATACCGTAAAGTTGGAAAGGGAACAGAAGAGTTTTCCGGTATGCATACCGGCGGAATTCTTAATATAACAGGACCGCTGGGAAATGGATTTCCGAAGAAAGAAAAGAAAGCGTTCTTAATTGGTGGTGGAATTGGTATTCCACCAATGTTAGAGCTGGCAAAAGAATTGGACTGTGAAAAGCAGATGGTACTTGGTTTCCGGGATGAGCTTTTCCTGATGGATGAATTTCGTGAAGAAGGAGAAGTCTATGTGGCAACTGAGGACGGAAGTGCCGGGACAGAAGGAAATGTATTGGATGCCATCCGTGAAAATGGGCTGACAGCAGATATTATCTATGCCTGCGGACCAAAGCCGATGCTGGCAGCTATTAAGGAATATGCAAAAGAGAAACAGATTGAGTGCTGGATTTCCATGGAAGAACGTATGGCTTGTGGAATCGGAGCCTGTTTAGCCTGCGTGTGCCAGTCTAAGGACAAGGACGAACATTCCAATGTCAATAACAAACGTGTATGTAAAGAAGGACCGGTTTTCCGGGCTGAGGAGGTGGAACTTTAATGAATACAAGAGTAAATCTGGCAGGAGTATTATTGAAGAACCCGATTATGACAGCATCCGGAACCTTTGGCTCCGGTCAGGAATACAGTGAATTTGTAGATTTGAATAAATTGGGTGCAGTAGTGACGAAAGGTGTTGCCAATGTACCATGGCCGGGGAATCCGACCCCTCGTGTGGCAGAAGTGTACGGTGGAATGTTAAATGCTATCGGTTTACAGAATCCTGGTATTGATGTATTTGTACAGCGTGATATTCCATTTCTTACCCACTATGACACACGCATTATTGTAAATGTTTGTGGAAAAACAGCCTCCGATTATATAGAAGTTGTGTTATCGACAGAATTCTTTTTACCAGAGGATTCCAAGGTAGATAATCATCCAGATATTCAGGATGTTCAAGAAATGCACTCCCCGGCATGTCGGACAG
>VOFC01002547.1_pt1 | contig 16594 bp, 36 predicted proteins | sample 5384161 | NCBI WGS metagenome assembly VOFC01 (sample SAMN12384722, study PRJNA508395) | human gut metagenome | isolation source: healthy gut B | host: Homo sapiens | reverse complement strand
TATCATTCATTTTAACTTAGCAAGCAATCTATCAGAAGTTTGGAAATGCACTTTATAAGTTCCTTCAAATTTGTAAATTTATCATTTTCTTTTTATTTTATATTCTAAAATCATAAAACCTCACATAAAAAATAATACCACAAAAAGGCTAAAAAGACTATAATTTTATGGTAAATTGGTAAAATATGTGGTATACTAATTAATAGGAAGGAGAGTGAATTTTATGAGTGAAGAGTTTAAACAAACATTGGTAGACATAAACAATATCTCATACCATCTAAGCATAGAGGAAGCAAAAAAGAATAGAAAAATTGCTGAAAAGTTTCTAGATATCAAGCTTTTAGAAACAATGCCAGAATTACAAACAGATGAGCTAGAAGAGATGGACGTAACAGAAAAATTGTTATTATTAAATGAATATTCTTTATCAGACGAAGAACGAGCAAAAAGAAAATAACGAAGCAATTCCTCTAGAAGATATTTTGAAAGAGGAGGGTTAATTTAAAATGAATTACATTATAAATGTTAAGAAAAAGGCTAAGAAATTTATTGATAAACAACCCCTCTTTCAAAGAAAACGAATTTACGAAGCGATTGAAAAATTACCAAATGGAGATGTAAATGGACTTGTTAATTATCCTAATACATATAGACTAAGGGTTCGGAGATTACAGAATAATCTTTGAGTGGTATGAACATGAAATTATAATTAGTGTAATAGGAGTCGATAATAGAGGCGACATTTACAAAAAACTTTAGTTCAAAAAGTTTAAAATCAAAATCAAATTCTGCTAATTCTAAGTAGAGAAAATCCAGTAAAATATTGAAAAATAGGTAAATAATGGTATAATATTTACATAATGCATTTTGCATTTTTTAGCTTATCCATATATGAGTATTGAAAGGGGAATTAAACATGCACACAGTTGAAACAAAGTCCGATTTGAAAAGATTCCGTTCAGTGACGGGAAAAGAAAGGACGTTGTTGCAACTATTGTAACAACGGAAGAACTGACCATTGATGATATCAAAATCATCGCACATTATGGACAAAAAGTAATAGGGACCAAGAGCAAAAAACATTTGCTCAAGTTCTTAAGGAGAGCACAAGCAAGATGAAGGCACCAACCTCAACAGCAATTAAAAACATGAACTTGCTGAGCAAGTTGGTAACCTTTTCTTACCAAGTGGTATAAGCCTGTTTACCCCAGCTTCTGAATAGAGCTGGGGTAAATTTTGTAAAATTACAAAAAACTACTTGACAGGGAAATACAAAATGATATATATTACTGTTGTAAATTATTCTAAAGAAAATCAAGGAGGAAGTTTAAAGTGGAGAGAAACGAAGGTATAACGCTAATTGCATTGATTATAACTATAATAATTCTTTTAATATTAGTAGGAGTAAGTATAAATCTAGCAATAAAAGGAGATTTATTCGGAAGTGCTGAGAAAGCAGTATCAGGAACAAATGATAAAACTGCTCAAGAACAAACAAGAGTAGATGAATTAATGGGCGAATTGGGAAGAGTTGAGGAACAACAAAGACAGGATAATCTACCAGGAACAAGAGAAACAGAAAATACAAAATACGTAAGTAATGGAAAAACAGCATGGATACCAGCTGGTTCACAGTATCAAAAGCAGAAGGAGAGACAAACAATAGATGGAGGACTAGTAATATATTTAATAAATGATAAAACAGATGAAGAAATAAAAAATTAACGTGGACAGGCACAGAATTAGAAAATTTAAAAAAGACATATGACCAATTTGTATGGATACCAATATCACATGAGCAAATAAATAATATGTTCATATGCCAAGCAAAAACAGGAAGTAATGGAAACTGTAATATAACAGTAGAAAATGGAGTTGCAAAATGTACGGTTCATAATTCAACACAAATGGCAGGAAGACTATATGCAACACAAACAGGAGAAAGCTATAAAAAAAGCATATACAGAAGTATATACAGCCAATACTGGACTTCGTGAACCAGATGTAGTAACTGAAAATGCAACATATTACGATGGAAGTTCAACTAACTTAGGATATATGTCAACTGTGACAGGAGATAATACAAGCTACATAAGTACAGCAAAATTCAAAGAAACACTACAAAAAGATTATAATAAAATAGTAGCATTAATATATAATGCTGGAGGTTATTATGTAGGCAGATATGAAACAAGTAATATAACAACAACAAAAGGAACAGCAATAAACGTAGTGGGCAGGAACAAATTCAGGAATGGCCAGTATAAATTGGTACTATATGTATGCACAGCAAAAGGCTTATGCAGCAAATAAAGGTTTAGAAAATAATAAAGTAAAAAAAGTAGTATGATGCTAGGTACATGTCACAACCAAATGTTAGAATTTGTAAATGTAGCAGGAAAATATGATGTAACGAAAGTAGGAAATGCTTTTGCACAACAATGACTATGGACCATGGCAGACAGCGGGATTAGATTATACAGACAAAACACAATATAAAGATTTATCAAAAATATATACGATTTAGAAGGTAATGTATTGGAACGGACTACGGAGGTGTTCGGTACCGCCGGCAGTCGAGTTGTCAGGGGCCGGCGATTTCGGCCGCAGTTCTTCTGCTAGTTTTCGCAACATCTACAATCCGGACGACATCCACACCTTCAGACGGTTCTAGAGCCACACTTTTTTGTAATGCTGTAAGCTTGTATGCGATATATTAATTAAATATCTCGAAGTAGTTTTAGGGAAGCTACTTTGAAGCTAAGTAACCTTTCTAATTTAGGTAAAAGTATTAATAAAATGTGTATTAGTAGAAATTCGAAAATACACATTTTATTTTTATAATGGCAACTTAAATTTTACACTTTTTTATAATAATACTTGACAAATTAGTACATAATAGTATAAAATAAAAATACAGTTAAAAGTGCGTTAGTACAATGCAAAGCTGTAAGAGGTTACTAGTAGAGAGTAAGGGTCATGGGCTGAAAGCCCCTTTTAGCAAACATTACAAAGTGAAACACATTGGAAGCATATTTTAAGAGAGAAGTATTGTAAGTTTTGGCAATGCTTAAGCTAGGGTGGTACCGCGGATTATTTTCGTCCCTGCATTTTGTTGCAGAGGGCTTTTTGTACCTTTGTAACTAAACAAAATAAAAGGGGGAGTTTTAATGGAAAAAATTAAAACTTTGTATGAAAAAACAGAAGAACTTGTTGGTAAGGAGGTTGTAGTTGAAGGTTGGGTTAAGACTGTTAGAGATTCTAAAACATTTGGCTTTATAGAACTAAACGATGGCAGTTTTTTCAAAAAACGTTCAAGTAGTATTTGATGATTCACTAAGCAATTTTGCAGAAATTTGTAAATTACCTATTAGTTCATCAATTAAAGTAACAGGAAAGCTAGTAAAAACAGAAGGAGCAAAACAACCATTTGAAATTAAAGCTACAGGAATTGAAGTAGAATTTTTAGCTGCTTTAGATTATCCACTTCAAAAGAAAAGACATTCATTTGAATATTTAAGAACAGTAGCACACCTAAGACCAAGAACAAACACATTCAACGCAGTATTTAGAGTACGTTCAGTATTATCTTATGCAATACACAAATTTTTCAAGAAAGAGATTTCGTGTATGTTCACACACCAATAATAACATCAAGTGACTGCAGAAGGTGCTGGAGAAAATGTTTAACGTATCTACTTTAGATATGAACAATGTACCAAAGCTAGAAAACGGAAAAGTAGATTATTCAAAAGACTTTTTTGGAAAACCCGCACATCTTACAGTTAGTGGACAATTAAATGTTGAAACATATGCATTGGCATTTAGAAATGTATATACATTTGGACCAACCTTTAGGGCGGAAAATTCTAATACCGTAAAGCATGCAGCAGAATTTTGGATGATAGAACCAGAAATTTGTTTTGCAGATTTAAATGATGATATGGACTTAGCAGAAGATATGGTTAAATATATAATCAGCTATGTACTAGAACATTGTCCAGAAGAAATGGAATTCTTCAACAACTTTATAGATAAAGGCTTATTAGATAAATTACACAATGTTGTACATTCAGACTTTGCAAGAATTACTTATACAGATGCAATTAAAGAGTTAGAGAAGAACAACGATAACTTTGAATTTCCAGTCCATTGGGGTTCAGACCTACAAACAGAGCATGAAAGATATTTATGTGAAGTATTATTTAAAAACCAGTATTTGTAACAGATTACCCAGCAGAAATAAAAGCCTTCTATATGAAACTTAAAATCCAGATGGAAAAACAGTTGCAGCAGCAGACCTTCTAGCACCTGGAATAGGAGAAATTATAGGTGGTAGCCAAAGAGAGGATAACCTAGAAATATTACAAAATAAGATAAAAGAAAATGGAATGAGAGAAGAAGATTACTGGTGGTACTTAGACCTAAGAAAATACGGAAGTGCACGCCATGCAGGATTTGGGCTTGGATTTGAAAAATAATCCATGTTTAATTGGTGAACCTGGTGTTGGTAAAACAGCTATTGCAGAAGGATTAGCATTAAGAATTGTAAGAGGAGATGTGCCAGAAGGATTAAAAAGACTGCACTATATTCTCACTTGATATGGGGTTATTAATAGCAGGTGCTAAATATAGGGGAGAATTCGAAGAAAGACTAAAAGCAGTATTACAAGAAGTAAAAAAGAGCGAAGGCCAAATAATCTTATTTATTGATGAAATTCACACAATTGTTGGAGCAGGAAAAACAGATGGTGCAATGGATGCTGGAAACTTATTAAAACCAATGTTAGCAAGAGGAGAATTACATTGTATTGGTGCAACTACATTAAATGAATACAGACAATATATAGAAAAAGACCCAGCACTTGAAAGACGTTTCCAACATGTATTAGTAGATGAACCAACAGTAGAAGATACAATTTCTATTTTAAGAGGATTAAAAGAAAGATATGAAGTATATCATGGAGTTAAAATATCAGACAATGCATTAATTACTGCAGCAACATTATCACACAGATATATTTCAGACAGATTTTTACCAGATAAAGCAATAGACTTAATAGATGAAGCTTGTGCAATGATAAAAACAGAAATGCAATCAAGCCAACAGAACTTGATGAAGTATCAAGAAAAATAATGCAATTAGAAATTGAAGAAACAGCTCTTTCAAAAGAAACAGATGAAATTTCTAAAAAGAGATTAGAAGACAACAAAAAAGAAAAAGCAGAATTAAAAACAAAATTTGATGGAATGAAAGCAAAATGGGAAAATGAAAAACAAGCAATTTCTAAAGTGCAAAAATTACGTGAAGAAATAGAACAAGTAAATGCACAAATAGAACAAGCAGAAAGAGTATATGATTTAGGAAAAGTAGCAGAACTAAGATATGGTAAACTTCCAGAATTACAAAAAAGAATTAAAAGCAGAAGAAGAATTATCTGAAAAAGGAAAAGAAGATGGTCTATTAAGAAATAAAGTAACAGAAGATGAAATAACAAAAATTATATCAAGATGGACAGGGATACCAGTTACAAAATTAATGGAAAGTGAAAGAGAAAAAATCTTACATTTACCAGAATTATTGCATAAGAGAGTATTGGACAAGACGATGCAGTAGAAAAAAGTATCTGAAGCAATAATGCGTTCAAGAGCAGGAATTGGAGATCCACGTAAACCAATAGGATCATTCATGTTCTTAGGTCCAACAGGTGTTGGTAAAACAGAACTTGCAAAAGCATTAGCAGAATGCTTATTTGACGATTAACATAATATGATAAGAATAGATATGAGTGAATATATGGAAAAATATTCTGTATCTAGATTAATTGGTGCGCCTCCAGGATATGTTGGATATGAGGAAGGTGGACAATTAACAGAAGCAGTAAGAAGAAAACCATATTCAGTAGTTTTATTTGATGAAATAGAAAAAGCTCATCCAGATGTATTTAATATTTTGTTACAAGTACTTGATGATGGTAGAATTACAGACTCACAAGGAAGAACAGTAGACTTTAAAAATACAATTATAATATTAACTTCAAACACGATAGGAAAAATAAAGACAAATTGCAGACAAAGACTAGCAGAACAAAATATCTGTACAGAGTTAACAAATTCAGCTAAAAACCATCTAATAACAAACGGATATGATGTAATTTATGGCGATTTAAACAAGACCATTAAAACGTTTTGTACAAAAGAAAATATCTTAAAAACATTAATTGCAAGAGAGATTATAAAACAAACAATTTTACCAAAACAAAAGGTAACAATAGATTGCAAAAATGATGAACTTGTGATAAAATAATCAAGTTAATCGTTTAGTCACTTCGAGTTAGACTTAATGAGGAGGGAAAATGATGCAGGACCTTGAATGGATCAAAGACAATTTGGACTATTACGAAAAATTGGTAGCCGGCATCGAAAGACTTGGACCACAATCTATTGGAAAAGGGAAGGTTGAGACCGTAAAAGCAGACTTTGAGTATATTGAAAGCGAATGTGAAAATCTTATGAGCAGATTTGTTCAGAAACTTGAAGTCCAGAGACAGAATTTCTTTGGAAGAATTGTTGTACACGTTCTGAGAAACAAAATCTATATGCTTGAGGCATATAGTAGGAGAATGAATGAACTGCGGGAAAGGTTTAACTGGGCTGTTATGATTTAAGCCTAAAACCAAGTTTTAAGGAGCAACACAGAAATGTGTTGCTCCTTTTTCTTAAATTCTATTTTCTATTTCTTTCCAAACTTCTTCAGAATAAATTCTTTTTCAGAAGAAAATGGCATAAATTTTAAATCTTTTAATGGGTTTAATTCATTTTGCAAAGCTAAAACAGTAGGCTCAACCCTAGTTGGTGCTAACTTATCTGCTTTATTTGCTAAAATCAAACATGGAAAACCAGTATTAATTATGTAGTTATACATCATTTTATCATTTTCAGTAGGAGCGTGGCGTATATCTATTAAAAAACACAATTAATGCAATTTGTTTTCTTGTAGATAGATAATGTTCAATAAATTTTCCAACTTTACTTGTTCTTGTTTAGACATTTTGCTATAACCATAACCAGGTAAATCAACAAAATAGAAGTTATTATCAACATTGTAAAAGTTAATTTGCCTTGTTTTACCAGGCTCACTACTAGTTCTAGCTAAACTTTTTTCTTTTAAGCATTGTGTTAATAAATGAAGATTTTCCAACGTTAGATTTTCCGAACAAGCACAATTTCTTTTTTTAGGAATTTCAGCTTTTTTTAGGATATTGCTTTTTCAGAAACTGCAGATATTTCAAATCTTGGGTTTTTTACTATCATACTTTTCTCCTGTCCTCTATTTCTGTTTTTTCCCCCCATATAAGGTCTTAGAACTTCTGGTATTGTTATACTTCCATCAGGTTGGTAGTGATTTTCAAAAGGCAATAAGCATACGAGGAGGTGCAACTACTGTATTGTTTAAGAGTATGAGGGAAATAATTTCCTTTTTCTCCTTTTATTCGAATACCTAAACGTCTACTTTGTGCATCTGTTAAATTAGAACAACTTCCAACTTCAAAATATTTCTTTTGTCTTGGTGACCAAGCTTCCACATCAATAGATTTAACTTTAAGATCTGCTAAATCTCCAGAACAACACTCTAAAGTTCTAACTGGAATGTTCATACTTCTAAATAGTTCTACTGTGTAACTCCACATTTTATCGTACCATTCCATAATTTCTTCAGGTTCGCAAACTACTATCATTTCTTGTTTTTCAAATTGATGTATTCTATAAACGCCTCTTTCTTCGATTCCATGAGCACCTACTTCTTTTCTAAAACAAGGTGAATAAGATGTCATTATATGGTAATTTTGTTTTTGTAGAATTTGACCTTTGAACTTACCAATCATAGAGTGTTCACTTGTTCCAATTAGGTATAAATCTTCACCTTCAATTTTATACATCATGGCGTCCATTTCTTCAAAACTCATTACTCCAGTTACAACATCACTTCTAATCATAAAAGGTGGCACACAATATGTAAAACCTTTATTAATCATAAAATCACGAGCATAAGCAAGTACTGCAGAATGTAATCTTGCAATATCACCCATTAGGTAGTAGAAACCATTTCCAGCAACTCTACGAGCAGAGTCTAAATCTATACCAGATAAACTTTCCATTATATCTGTATGATATGGAATTTCATAATCTGGAACAAATGGGTCGCCGAACTTCTGAATTTCAACATTTTCAGAATCATCTCTTCCAATAGGAACAGAATCATCAATAATGTTAGGAATTTTCATCATGATTTCTTTAATTTCTTGAGCTAATTCTTCTTCTAATTTTTCATTATCAACTAATTTGTTATTAATCTCATTAACTTCAGCTTTAATCTTTTCAGCTTCTTCGCGATTTCCTTGTTTCATTAAATTACCAATTTGACTACTCAAAGTATTTCTACTAGAACGTAATTCATCACCATTTAGTTTAACTTCACGGTTCTTTTTATCTAATTCTAAAACTTTATCAACCAATTCCAATTTATGGTCTTGAAATTTCTTCCTAATATTTTCTTTAACCATATCAGGATTTTCTCTAATCAATTTAATATCAATCATTTGAACTCACTTCCTCCCCAATATTTTACTATAAAATCTTCCATTTTGCAATAATTTTTTCAAATAACAGTTGTTTTATCATGAAAAATTTGATATATTATACATGATAAATTTTTAAGGAGATGTTTATATGAACTTACCAAACAAACTAACAATTTTTAGAATTATTTTAGTACCAATAATGGTTATAATACCATTACTAGGAATTCCAGGAGATGTATGGGGAATTCCTGTTCAAAACTTAATTATAATTGCAATATTTGCAATTGCATCTTACACAGATCACTTAGATGGAAAGATTGCAAGAAAACGTAATTTAGTAACTACATTTGGAAAATTTGCAGACCCGTTGGCTGATAAAATTTTAGTCTTATCTGCAATGCTTATGTTAGTTGAAATGGACTATTTACCAGCATGGATCCCAATTATAGTTCTTGCAAGAGAATTTGTTGTTTCTGGTTACAGATTAGTAGCAGTTGAAAAGGGTGGAAAAGTTATTGCAGCAAGCATTTGGGGTAAAATTAAAACATGTACACAAATGATAGCAATTATATTAGCTTTCTTAGATTTGAACAACTTTGGAGCATTCATTTCTGGAAATTTAACAGGATATAGCTTAGTTATAAACGTGTTATCAAGCTCATTAATGCTAATTTCAACAATAGCAGCAGTATTTTCAGGAGTTGACTACTTAAAAGGTGGTAAAAGAATTACTTAAATAAAAGGAAGGTTTTCTAAATGAATAAAACACAAGCAAAAAAAAGAATAGAGGAATTAAATAAATTAACAGCATATTATGCTACAAAATATTATGATGATGATGCACCAGAAATAAGCGATTTTGAGTATGATATGCTTATGAACGAACTTAAAAACTTAGAGAAGGAATTTCCAGAGTTTGTATCTAAAAAAATTCTTTAACTCAAAAAAGGTTGGTGGAACAGTAAAAGAAGGCTTTGAGAAAGTTGAACATGCAGTTCCACTTCAAAGTTTGCAAGATGTTTTTCTTTAGAAGAAGTAAATGAATTCTGTTTAAAAATGCAAAAGGAAAATGTAACAGAATATGTAGTTGAAACAAAAATAGATGGCTTGTCTGTTGCCTTAGAATACAAAAATGGAGAATTTATAAGAGGCGCAACAAGAGGTAATGGGCTAGTTGGAGAAGATGTTACAGAAAACCTAAAAACAATAAAACACATACCACAAAAATTAAAAGAACCAATAGATATAATTGTACGTGGAGAAGTGTTTATTGAAAAGAAGATTTTGATAAATTAAATGAAACATTAGATGAAGATGAAAAATTTGCAAATGCAAGAAATTTAGCTGCTGGTTCACTTCGTCAGCTAGATAGCAAAATTGCAAAAAAATCAAGACCACTTGATATTTTCATATTTAATGTTCAAAAGTGTGAAACAAAGGAGTTTACATCACATTATGAATCTTTAAAAGTACCTAAAAAGGTATAGGATTTAACATAAACCCAGTTCTTATCCCATGTGACACCATAATAAAAGTCAAAAATGCAATTGAAAAAATTGGAGAAATGAGACCAGATCTTGACTTTGGAATAGATGGAGCAGTTGTAAAAGTTGATAATTTAGCTTTAAGAGAGAAAATTGGAACAACTTTTAAAACTCCAAAATGGGCTGTGGCGTATAAATACCCACCAGAGCAAAAAGAAAAACAATATTAAAAGATATAGTCTGCCAAGTTGGAAGAACAGGAGTAATAACACCGATGGCAATATTAGAGCCAGTGAAGGTTGCAGGTTCTAAATATCAAAAACAACACTTCATAATGAAGATTTTGTTAAAGAAAAAGATTTGAAAATTGGAGACAGAGTAATAATACAAAAAGCAGGAGATGTAATTCCAGAGGTTGTACGTGCAGTAGTAGAAAAAAAAGAACAGGGAGAAGAGAAAGATTTCGAAATGCCTACAACATGCCCTGTTTGTGGCGGAGAAGTAATTCGTAAGCCAGGGCAATCTGTTAACAAATGTATAGGAATAGAATGTCCTGCAAGAAATTTAAGAAATATAGAGCATTTTGCTTCAAAAGAAGCAATGAATATTGATGGACTTGGAGAAAAGGTAATCGAGCAACTATACGAAAAAGGCCTAATTCATAATATTGCGGACATTTATTCTTTAAAAGTAGAAGATGTTGCAAGCTTAAAAAGGATGGCAAAAAAGATTTGCAGAAAAATTAATAAATAATATAAATAAAAAGCAAGGAAAACAATTTAGATAGATTAATTACAGCATTAGGAATAGAGCAGGTTGGAGCAAAATCAGCTAAAATACTTGCAAAAACATTTGGTACAATGGATGATTTAGCAAAAGCAAACTTTGGAACACTAACTTTTGTTGATGAGATTGGCGAGATAACAGCTAATAGTATAAGAGAATTTTTTCATGCAAGACCAAACGAAAGATTTGCTTAAAAAAATTAAAAGCCGCAGGGGTTAATATGAGAGAGATTGAAGATGAAAACAGTGATAATAGATTTTTAGGTAAAACATTTGTACTTACAGGAACGCTTGAAAATTTCACAAGAGACGAGGCAAGTGAAATTATAGAAAAATTTGGAGGCAAAACATCAGGCTCTGTATCTAAAAAACATCTTATGTACTAGCAGGAGAAGATGCAGGAAGTAAGCTAACTAAAAGCACAAAGTTTAGGAATACCAGTAATTACTGAGGCACAGTTTGATGAAATGATAAAATAGATTGAAAGGAACATGCAAATGGAAGAATATACATTTGAAAGACTATGGAAAGAACTAAACGAAGGATATCAAATATACTACACATATATGGGCAAAAAGGTACCTTCTTTCAAAGCTGGATAAAAATTGCTATTCAAGAGAACTAGTAGATAAAAAAAGAAAAGGACCACACCCAAAAACAGCAAATAGTAACACTAAAAAAAGCAGTAAAGGAACTATTTTGATTTTATGGAAAATATAGAATACAAAAATACATTAAAACATAAATGAAAGGATAACAAATTATGAGAGCAGTAATACAAAAGAGTAAAAAATGCAGATGTAAAGGTGGATGGAAAAAACTATAGGAGAAATAGATAGGGGCTTATTAGTTCTACTTGGAGTTGGACCAGATGATACAACTAAAAATGCAGATGAACTATTAAAAAAAGTTTGTAATTTGCGAATATTTAGGGATGAAAACGAAAAAATGAATTTATCAGTAAAAGATATAGATGGAGAAATCTTAGTAGTATCTAATTTACTCTTTATGCAGATTGCCAAAAGGAAACAGACCTAGTTTTGTAAATGCTGCACCACCACAGAAAAGCAAATGAGTTATATGAATACTTCAAAGCACAATGCAAAAAGAGGTAAAACACGTTGGTTCAGGCATATTTGGAGCAGATATGAAAGTGAGCTTATTAAATGATGGACCAGTAACAATAATTTTGGAAAAATAATATAATATCTAAAAAATTAACATATAATGTTGACATGAAGTAAAAATATGTTATCATAGTAAAATGCATTGAAGAGGAAAAGTAACCTTTACATTTTATATCAGTGAGTTACGTATAGTGTGAAGTAATTATAAAAGTATTGTGAAAGAACACCTCGGAGCAGACTACCGAAAAGTAAATCTTAGTAGACTAGTCCGAAGCAAACCGTTATCAAATTGCTATGCTTGTTAGAGCAAAAAGGGATTGTTAAAGATATTAAAACCTTTAATAATAAATAAGGTGGCATCACCCGGATACCAGTATTCGTCCTAGTATAGAGAATACTGGTATTTTTGAATATGAAAGGGGGAAAGTGAAACACTTTATTTATTTGAAATTTAAAGAAAGAAGGGGTTAATATGAAAGAAGAACTTAGCTATTATGAAACTATAAAAGCTATAGACGAAACAAAAAATATTTTGAAAGACAACTCGAGGTAAGACTTGAATAACAAAGCACAAGGACCATTATTTTTAAAGAGTTCAACAGGATTACAAGATCAATTATCAGGGGTTGAAAAACCAATAAGTTTTAAAAAGGGTGAAGAAGAATTTGAAATAATACATTCACTTGAAATGGAAAAGAGAGGCTCTACGGTAGATATGGATTTGGAATGCATACAGGTTTATATGCAGATATGAAAGCAATTAGAAAAGATGAAATAGTAGATGATATTCATTCATTTTATGTTGAGCAATGGACTGGGAAAAAAGTAATTGATAAAAATGATAGAAACCTAGAGTATCTAAAAGACACAGTAAGAGCAATATATAAAGCAATTAGACAAACAGCTTATATATGTAAAGGGAAATATCAATATTTGAGTTATGATTTGCCAAAATCAGTATACTTTTATAACTAGCCAAGAACTTGAGGATTTATATCCAGATAAAACTCCAAAAGAAAGAGAGCAAATAATTGGCGAAGATAAGAAGGCAGTATTTATAATAGGAATTGGGGATAAATTAAAATCAGGAAAAGTGCATGATATGAGAAGTCCAGATTATGATGATTGGCAGTTAAACGGAGATTTATTAATTTATGATAAAGCAATATCTAAAACAATAGAAATATCTTCAATGGGAATAAGAGTTGATGCTGAGGGTTTAAAAGCCAGTTAGCAAAGGCAAAATGCGAAGATAGATTAAAACCAAATATCACCAAGAAGTTTTAAAAGCTGAAATACCATATACCATTGGTGGAGGAATAGGGGCAATCTAGAGTATTAATGTTATTACTAGGAAAAAACATATTGCAGAAGTTCAAGCATCTTATTGGGAAGAAAAAGACATGCAAAAGAACTTTGCATGGTAAAGCATTATAATATAAATTACTCACTTTTGGAACAAAAATCTATTTCAAAAGTGGGTTTTTCCATTGACACGTCAAAACATATATAGTATAATAAAACAGTACAAAAAAATGCTTTCGTAGCTCAGTCGGTAGAGCACTTCCTTGGTAAGGAAGAGGTCACGGGTTCGATTCCGTCGTAAGCTCCATAAGCAAAATGTATATTTAAAAATTAAAAATGGAGGAATTTTATGAAAAAAAGAATTAGTAATAAAAAAATGTTCTAAATGTCAAAGCTTTAATTGAAGTTGTAAAAGATTGTACATGTAATAACTGTAATATTAAATGTTGTGGTGAAGAAATGATAGAATTAGTTCCAAATAGCGTAGATGCAGCTTTTGAAAAACATGTACCTAATTATGAAATTATAGAAGAATATATAATTGTAAATGTAAATCATGTCATGGAAGAAGAACATTTTATAGAATGGATTGCAATGTCATCAGACAATAAAATCATAAAGAAATTTTATTACCAAATGAAAAAAAGCAAGTGTAGTATTTCCATATATTAAAGGAAGTATAATTTATTCTTTTGCAATAAACATGGACTTTGGTCAAAAAGAAGTTGAATAAATATAGACATTTTTCCTTTAGATATTTTCAACAAATTTCTTAATTCATTTAATAATTTACTAATCTATCTATAAATAAATTAATTAATAGGAGAAATCATATGTCATTTGCAACAGATGTAAGAGATGAACTATTAAGTTTAAAAATGTGGGACGTTAATAGTAATTTAAAACAGGAAGAACAAATTGCAAGACTTCAAATAAGGGAAGCCTTTATTAAGTCTGGCTCTATTGCAGACCCTAAGAAAGAATATCATTTAGAGATTTTATTTAAAACAAAGAAAAAAATGCAATAGAATTTGCAAACATTTTGGAAAATTTTGAAATAAATTCAAAGGTAATTAAAAAGGAAAAGGATATATTACATACATAAAAGATAGTGAAGATATTGTTAACTTCCTAGCATTAATAGGTGCAAATAATGGAGTTTTTAAGGTTTGAGGAAGCACGTGTTTTGAAGGAAGCTAGAAATAATGTGAATAGAATAGTAAATTGCGAAACTGCAAATTTGAATAAAACGTTGAGTGCTGCAAATAGTCAAAAATATTGCAATTAAAGAGCTAAAAGGAAACATAAGTTTAACCTACTACAAAAGAGCTTAAAGAAATTGCAGAACTAAGACTTAAAAACCCCGACTTATCTTATGATGAAATTGGAAAAATTATTAGAAAAAGCCTTTAAGCAAATCAGAGTAAGCCACAGGTTAAATAAAATTATTAAAATTTCAGAGGAACTAAAAATGAATAAAAAGAAATAGGTCTATATATTCACATACCTTTTGTGCCCACAAATGTGACTATTGTGACTTTGTATCATTTTTTGAAATAAAGAAGATATAATTGATAAATATATAAATAAGTTATTAAACAGGAAATCAAGCAGGAAAACTTAGAACAATATAAAATAAGAACAATATATATAGGTGGAGGTACACCATCTTTTATACCTAGCAAGTACATTACAGAAGTTTTAAAATCAATAAATAAAGATGAAGCAGAAGAAATTACAAATAGAAGTAAACCCAGGAACAGTTACAGAAGAAAAGCTTAAAGATTACCTAAATGCAGGAATAAATAGATTAAGCATAGGTTTGCAAAGCACAAATAATAAAATACTACAAAAATAAGCAGAATTCACACATTTGAACAATTTTTAGAAACATATAAATTGGCCAAAGAAGTTGGCTTTGACAATATAAACATAGATTTAATGATAGGTTTACCAAACCAGAGACTAGAAGATGTGCAAAAAATCTTTAGAAGAAGTAATTAAGCTAAAACCAAAACACGTTTCTGTATATTCGCTAATACTTGAACCAGGAAACAGTATTAGAAAGAAAAAAGTAACTATAGGGGCTTTAGAACAGCCAAGTGAATTGGAAGAAAGAAAAAATGTATTGGCAAGTTAAAAATACACTAGAAAATGCTAGTTTTAAGCACTATGAAATATCAAATTTTGCAAGAGAAGGCTTTGAATCTAAACACAATACAGATTGTTGGAAGCAAAAAGGAATACATAGGAGTTGGACTTGCTGCACATTCATATATGAACAAAACAAGGTATTCAAATACTTCAATTTTACAGAAATACTTAGAAGACTTTAAGAAATATAGAGAAATTCACGAAATTCAAAACACAGAAGATGAACAAAACGAATACATGTTACTTGGTTTACGAAAAATAGAAGGAGTAAATATCCAGGAATTTAAGAACAAATTCATATCAAATCCCATATACATATATAGAGAACAGTTAGATAAATTAGTTAAGAATAAATTAATAGAAATAGACACAAACTATATAAAATTAACTAAAAAAGGAATTGATTTAGCAAATTTAGTATGGGAGGAATTTGTTTGAATAATATAAAATACTTTGATCATGCTGCAACCACAGGTGTGAGCAAAGAGGTTTTCAAAGAGATGTTACCATTTTTTTAGCACAGAATATGGTAACCCTTCTTCAATTTATGGGGTTGGAAGGAGAGCGAAAAGAGCTATTGAAGAAGCAAGAGAAAAAGTAGCAAAAAGCAATAAACGCACAATCCAAAGGAAATATATTTTACAGGTTGTGGAAGCGTGCAGATCCGCAAGTAAAAAGATTCACGGACATACCTCCTCTATTAAGTGATTATTCCTTTGCGATAATACTTTATACCACTTGGCGAATGCGGCAAGTCCCTCCTCCAAGGTGGTCGGACGGATGGAATCCGGAACTTTCCAGATCATCAATATCAGCATACGTCTGATACACGTCTCCCATCTGCAGCGGCAGGCAATTTTTCCGCTTCTTTCTCCCGATGGCATCTTCCAGAATTCAAATGAATTTCACCAGCCTTGACCGCGATTTGTTGCCGATATTATAAACCTTGAACGGGTCATGCTCTTCGTTGAGCTTCGGCGGATGCAGTTCAGCATATGGGAAACCTTCCACGATATCATCTACATAGGTGAAATCGCGAAGCATATCTCCGTTATTATAAACCCGAATTTGTTCCTGTTGTTGAAAATTTATTGGTAACTGAAGTGCCGGCCATCCAGCCCGCCAAAAAGGTCAGCAATGCAACTAACGAAGCACTG
>VOFC01004733.1_pt1 | contig 16610 bp, 30 predicted proteins | sample 5384161 | NCBI WGS metagenome assembly VOFC01 (sample SAMN12384722, study PRJNA508395) | human gut metagenome | isolation source: healthy gut B | host: Homo sapiens | reverse complement strand
AAATTTATGATATTTCATATTTAAGAATTTACTTATATAATCATTAGCTACTATAGAAACATCTTTTATTCTGCCAACTTTATTATCTAAACTGACTAAAGGATTAATATACCTTTTTTTTGCCTTTTACACTAGTACAATATATTTCATTATTCGGTTCATCACTTTTATAGACAGAAGATCTTGTTGCATTTTGAAAATTGTTAAACGCATTTTTTACATAATTATCTTCACAATTTTGAATTAATTGTATTACTTCTTTTCAGAAAATTTATATAAATCATCAACTGTAATATAATTTTTTATATTCATTGATTTTACAATATCAGCAATAAATTGCATACATAATCTATCCTCATCTTCAACCCAACGAGGCCATAATTTTGAAATATCATGTATAAAGCTTTCACATAAATTTACATCTTGAAAAGCTAATTCATCTATTCCATCTTCATTTTTTTAAAATTACAATATTATTATAGTATCTTTCTATATCTTTAAGTTCGAATACCCTTACTTGATAAAGACCTCCTGATAAAGTATATTCAAATCTATCGGTACTCAATCTAGGAGTATCATTATCCGCAATAGGATAAATATGATAGTCCGAAACTTCTTCTACTTTTATACTATCTCTTTTTAATAATGCCATTATTTCTTTTGAGTTTCTAATTATTTGTTCTGTTCTTTCTTCAGTAGATTCTTGGTGTTCTGAGTCCCCATTCATAAAATCAATACAATGTTTAAAAGTAGGGGTTGCAATGTCATGAAATAGACCAGATATAGTTTCTTTTTGTTATGCGTAAAAATTCCATATAATTAATGCCACTGCAACACTATGAGTTAGTGAAGAATAAAAATATTTATCATTATATACTTTTGTATATAATGTACCACAAGACATTCCTATTCCATCAAGTCTTAACATATCTGAGTATAAATATATTCTAATAACCATTCTGGAAATTCTGGTGATAATATTTTTAGATAGTTTCTTATCTCTTTAGTCGTTAATTGAAAACAAAATTCTATTGGAAAACGTTCAATATTTCTTTTTACAGTTTCATTTATTCTTCTAGTCTCATAATGATATAATCTTGCAACATCACTATCTAACATAACTTGTTTTCCTTTTATTGTATATATTAAATTTTTTATATCTTCATTTGATAAATTGTCTTGAATTGCTAAACTATTAATTTCATCATTCACAAATATCATCTCCGATTTATATTAATAAATACAAAATATTATAATGGTACTAGTCTTATAATACAATTTTGACTACTTTGATTTATCAATGTTTTCGCTTGGTTCAACGATTTTACTTAATTGGAGCCAATAAGCAGAATTGAACTGCTGACCTACGGGTTACGAATCCGTTGCTCTACCAACTGAGCTATATTGGCAAAAATATAAATTATAGACTTGTCTCTCTGTTTTTTTAATCCAAAGACAAGCCTAATTTCTAATTTAGAAAGTGGGAGTTAACCCCAACTTTCTAACTAAAAAATGTCTACCCTTTCTCTTTTTTTCTTGTTGTATCATCATCTTCTTCATAATTATTCTCATTATTTTGCATCAATGTCATTAGTAGCAATAGTATCTTTATAACTATTTAAATATTCTTCTCTACTTTGTTTTTTGCTTCGTTTTTTCTTCTCTTTTTGCTTTTTAATTCATCTGCATAGTTAAAATTCTGGTTAAGAATTGTTGTATTTGCATAGTCCTCATCATCGTCTTCATCGTCATAGTCCATTTTATTTCTACGATTTATTACTATTAATGTAATTATTGAAATAACTATAATAGCTGCAGCTACTCCACATATAATTATTAATATATTTGGTCCTGAGCTTTTTTCTGTAGTTACTACAGTTTCTTGCTCACCCATTAACTGTTATTTGGTATGTTGTAACTTGTTGTTTGTCTCCTTCGCCTTTTTTAACCATTATAGTAATTAAATTTTCTCCATCTTTTAAATCTGTATTTCCTGTAATTTCTACTGTTGCATCTTCATCTCCTGATTCAGCTGTTATATCCACAGATGTCGTTCCAGTTGCAACATTTATAGAATATGAATATACATCTGGAGTAAATGTTGGGGTTAATGTAACTCCTGCAATTTCTAATTTATTTAATGTTAAACCTGTTTCAGCTGTCTTATCTGTTTTATTTACTATTAATGTGTATACAGTTTTACTTTCATCTTCTGCCATAACCGTAATAGTTACCTTATTTTCTCCATCTTTTAAATCTGTATTTCCTTCTACAGTTACTTTAGCCTTTTCGTCTTCTGGAACTGCATCTAATTGTAATTCTGTTACATCTTTTCCTACTTGTACAGTATATTCTGTTACATCTTTTTTAAATTCTGGAGTTAATGTTCCTTGTAATAAAGTCAACTGTTTTAACGCACTATTCTTAGACTTATCTTCTTTTTTTCTCTGTTGTTAAGTATTCAGATGAAAACATATGCTGTCGAACCATTAAATGTTACTCTACTCCATCCGTTACTTCCTTTTCCTGTTCTTGTAATACTCTGTCCTTCTGAAAGTGAACCTACTACTTTTACTACTTGTTGACCAACTTTGTCTTACATTTACACTTCCTGTTGCATAAACTGTTTCATTTACACTTGTAAAACTTGGTGCATTTGATGAATTTCCAGAACTTGAGTTATTATTTGACCCTGAATTTGAACCAGAGTTTCCACTTGATCCTTGATTTGAACCAGAACCTGCGTTAGACCCTGTTCCAGTATTAGACCCAGAACCTGTATTTGAATTAGAACCTCCACCAGAAGTTTCTTTTTTCTTTAACAGTTATTGTACAAGTTTTATTTATGCTGTCTGTTTTTTTCTGTTTCATAATCTGTTATATCTCCACTTAGTGTAAATGTGTATGTTTCTGCTTTATTTGGAGTAAAAGTTATACTTGTTGATGCAGAACTATTTCCTTGTGTTGCAGTTTGCCTTTCTACTAATTCCTTAGTTTGTCCATTTCCAGATAAAACTACGTTCCATGCTCCTGCATTTACAGATGCATTTATTGTTACGCTTTCTCCTACTGTTACCGTTTTACTTCCTGTTATGCTAGAACTTGCCGCTTTTTACAATAGTCACATTTAACATACAGATGACTATTGCAATTATCATAGTTATTAAAGTCATTTTTAAAGATTTTCTCATATTATCCTCCATTCTTTTGCTTAAAGCAAATATAATAACCTTTTTCTTTTGTTAAATAATAAATTAGTAATTTATCATTTAATTTATGTGATTTTATATTATGCACAACAATTAAGTTTTATAAGTTATTGCTTGCATTTTTTTTATTGTAAATTAACTTAAATCTCTTTTTTTTTAAATTTAAATATTTATATTAGATGAATCTTTTAATAAAATTTTTGTATTTTTAGCAAGTCTCCTGAATTTAGCTTTCCGTCATTATTTGAATCTGCTGCATTTCCATATGGGGTACCCACTATATTAGTATCTTTTAACAAATGTTTTGTAGTTTTAATAAATCACCTGAATTAATATTTGCGTCTCCATTTACATCGCCTTTTTTACAATAGTATAAGTCTTCTTGTTTACTGTAACTGTATATCCTGTTCCTACATTTGTTTTTCCTGTAATCTCTTTTGCCTTTACCATCTTTTTACAACAGCACCACTAAATGCACTCTTTATCGTATTTACATTTGATACTGCGTCACATATAACTTGTTTTCCATCCATTTTAACTTGATTATTTTTACTTGGTATATTTTCATCTCCACTTCCATTGTTGTCACCATTTCCCTTCTTCGTCTACTGGAACTATATAATCTTCTTTGCTGTCTCCTCTTGCTACATACCCTATAATACCATTATAGTTTACTTTGTCCCAAATATAACCATCTTTATCTGACGCATTTTTTTTCCATTCTTGTCATAATATCGCCTTTGTATGCTGTAGTTAGTACTTTAGAGCCTGTACCTGGTGTTTCTCTTACATTAACTCCCCGAATTATTTACAACTTTTTACTTGGTCATATCCACTTGTATCTGTCCATTTTTCTATATAGCCGTTTCAACATATCCTTGCCTTCCATCTGGAAGTTTAACTCTATACCAACTTTCTCCATCAACATTTTTTATATTTATCTTTCTCTATTACTGTAAGTTCCTGTCCTGGAGATAAAGTTTCTATTATTGTAGTATTTGTTACTCCTGGTCCATTTCTAAAATTTGTATATGCTGTAACAATGTATTTTTCATTACAATTTGTAATATCTGCAATTTGAGTAAGATAATTTCTTACTACATAACCTTTTCTTCCATCTGCTAAAACAACTTTATCCCAATATCTCATAAATCTTCCATCTGGATTTTGAGTTTGTGACAATTCTATTCTTAAAATTTTATCACCTTTATTTAACCTTTGCTAATTCCTTTCCTTCTCCTTTTTTTCTCCATTACACGTATATTATCTGAATTAATCTGTACGTTTTGTGTAACAATTGAGTTAGAGCCTGGAAGGTCACATTTTGTTTTGGCATATTCTCAAATACAGGTATAGAGAATATAAAGTGAGAATTTTTATTTAACTTTTCCCATTTTATTATATGCATTTCTTGTTTCTTGTCCTTCTGTTTTAGAAGCAGAAACATTTGTCATATATTGGTGCCAATATAAATCTCCGTCGCTATTATCTACATCAAATTTTTGTAAATATGATGTATTTTTGACCATACCCAATATATTCATTTCTTACAAACTCTGCACCACCAATAATTGCCTTTTTCTGGGTCTGTCCATTTTCCTTTTTTTTGCCTTTTCTAAAGCATTTTTAATTATAGCTGATGTACTTCCTCCTGTTGCTCCAATATTATAATAATTGTAATAACCTGCATATCCTTTATTATACTTACCTTTTCCATTACCAGTTGCAGTTTCTGTAGCATTGCCCGGTCCTTGTTCTTGTCTTATTCTAGAAGCTAAATGATATGGGCTTATATTAAATTTCTTTTCCTGCATCTACTATTACTTGTGTATATGTTTTGTTAATAGTCTTTTGTAGAACCATCTGTTGCTGTATAATTTATTTTTCCTTGTAGATAATTGCAATCTGAGACAATCCACTTAACACCTGCTTCATCTTGTACATCACTATTATAATTTAATAACTCAAATTGAAAAACATCGTTTGTATTTAAAGAATTTCTCGATCCATATAATAAGATACAGTTGCTTCTGATGCACAATACCAGCCGGGTTCATATTGCTTATTTTTACATACTGGGCATACCCATTCTGATGCACTATTACTAGTTAAATTTCTACCATGACTTGCTGTTGTCTCATTTTTTATAACTTGATTCCAGTCTAATCCAGTTTTAAGCATTTTAAACTCACTCTTAGGAAATTCTTTTTTAATTCATTTATAAGTTCTTGATAACCTGGATATTTGCTAAAATCATCTGTTGCTGCCTTAGAGACATTAGCTAGTAAGAATATAAATATGTATGACAATAAATTAATTATTATGAATATATATAACATTTTTTCTTAACATAATTCTACTGTTTCTCTTAAAAAATGTCTTCCAACATTTTTCCTCCTTTTGTACCAAATTTCCACATAAAGTATATCATTGTTACATATCTTAGTCAAGGAATTTTTTGATAATTATGTCACAGAAATTCATACGAAAATTCGACTAAGATTGCTAAATTTACAGATAAATGTTATAATTAACTCATGCAAACTTTATTATAGAGGAGGATTAACTTATGACGTACGGTAAAAGTATGCGCGCTTGGGAAGCCTATGAAGACGACCGCCGGGAACGTATTTGGCTCAATGACTTAGAAGCAGCCATCAAATCTCACAATAAGTCACGGTTTACCGAACTTGCGAAGCAGGGATTGATAAATCAATATACCTTTCCATGCTTCCCTTTAGGTTCTTGGACAAGAGAAGAAGTAGAACGGTTGAAAAAAAGCTGGCTATTAATTTATTTCTTACAGTCCAAATGGATATGTATTGTAAACATGCAAAGTATGTAATGTGCATTTTTATAATTCATTTCCTATACCTATAGTCTATTAAAGTTAACAGTTTGTTAAAAAAGGTACTCCTACCTTGGAGTACCTTTTTCATTAAAATATACAGGAGTTTATAAAATATATGAAAGAATTAGTTGTTCCAAGTAAATTTAATAATAAAAACTACAATCTTTTTTAATGCATATAATTTTCCTTCTTTAACAAATTCACTTTTTTTATAAAACCTTGCGTAAAAAGATATAAAAATAAATAATATAAGAATAAGCGAAAATATACTTTTACATACTAATGATAATGTAAAAGTATACATTTCTGATGAACTTTTACTACCAAATACACAAATTAAAATAAATATTATTTATGAAGATAACAATATTTTAATAGCAAATAAACCAGAACAAATTGAAGTTACAGGAGATAACGGTTTAACTTTTATTAAAAAAAACAACATAACTTTAAATTTTTAGAGCCTTGTCATAGATTAGATAGAAATACTACTGGACTAACATTATTCGCAAAAAATCAAGAAAGTTTAAATATTTTACTTGACAAATTTAAAAAACATGAAATAGAGAAACATTATTTAGCTTTAGTTTATGGAATTCTCTCAGATAAACAAAAAACATTACAAGCATATTTATTTAAAGATAATAAAAAATCTCAAGTGTATATATCTGATACCCCAAAAAAAGGATATGTACCAATTACTACAAAAATACACTGTTTTAAATATAAATAAAGCTAAAAATTATTCTATATTAGATATTGAACTTTTTAACAGGTAAAACTCATCAAATTCGTGCACACCTATCTCATATTGGTTATCCAATTGTTGGTGATGGAAAATATGGAAAAACGAAATAAACAAAAAATTTGGATTTAAAACTCAAAATCTTTGTAGTTATAAAATAAAGTTTAATTTTAAAACAGACGAAAAGCATTGTGATAAGAAACATTATGATAATAAATATTATAAAGAAGATTATCTGGATGTTCACAGTAATATTAAAAATTATTCCACAGACAACTTTATACATAGTTTAAATTACTTAAATAAAAAAGAATTTGTCTTACCAAAAAGAATTAATTAACAAATTTAATTTACTAATTAACTAAGTTAAAGGTAATTATCAATAAAAGAAACTTACAAAAAATAGAGACATATGCTAATTTCCTAAATTTGAAAAAAGCATTTGTCTCTATTACATTTCTGTTTTAGATACATAATACTTGTCCTCATTCGACTTATACATTGTGTATCCTCCTGCTACTACCTCTAGGTATTATAGATACTTCTTTATATGTCTTTTTGAGTCTCTAATTGACTTAACTATTGCATGTCCTGCTTCGTGGTATGCAGTTAGCCTTTTTATCCTTGTCAGACATATTCTACTATGTTTTTCAACACCTACAGTAACCTTCTTTAAAGCATCATCTATATCTTTATTTGTTATTGCCTTTTCTTTATTTATTGTTGCAATTATTGCTGCTTCATTTAATATATTTTCTAGCTCAGCACCAGTAAATCCAGCCGTATCACCAGCTATTGTCTTTAAGTTTACATCATCAGCTAATTTTTTATCTTTAGCATGAATTTTTAATATTGCTTCTCTTCCTTTCATATCTGGAAGACCTATCGTTATTTGTCTGTCAAATCTTCCTGGTCTTAATAGTGCTTGATCAAGCATATCAGGTCTATTTGTTGCTGCTAATAATATTACAGTATGTTCAGAATCAAATCCGTCCATTTCAACCAACAATTGATTTAGTGTTTGATTATTATCATTATCAGCTCCACTTCCATCAGTTCTTCTAGAACCTACTGCATCTATTTCATCTATAAATATTATTGCATGGAGCTATTTTTTTTGCTTTTTCGAATAATTTTCTTAACCCTTGATGCTCCAAGTCCTGCAAACATTTCTGTGAATTCAGAACCACTCATAGAAATAAATGGAACATCTGCCTCTCCAGCTATTGCTTTTGCTAATTAAGAGTTTTTACCCGTTCCAGGCTTTCCACAAAGAAGTACTCCTCTTGGAATTTTTGCTCCCATTTCATAAAATTTGTCAGGATTTTTAAGAAATTACAATTTCTATCATTTCTTGTTTTTCTTCATCTATTCATCTGTCTCATCTTTTAGTTTAACTTTAACGGTTGTACTACCTGTAGTCATTTTCTACTTTTTCTACATTACCATCACCAATTTCTCTAATAAGCTCTGTATAAGCTATTTCAGTGTTGTCACCTTTTTTTGTTTGTTGCAACAACATATATTGTTAACGCCGCAGCTATAATTATTAAAACTATTGCTGTTATTACGAAATACAGATTTTTCTTTTTTATTATTTTTCTTTTCTTCTTCCTTCATCTAGTTAAATCCTTTCGCTTTTTATTTGAGTTATACTATTTTCAATTGCATATATAATTTTAATTATCCATATAAATTTATAAAAACTATATATAAAATTTATTTAATATAGCTATTTTTCTATAAATATTTTATGCTGGTTCTTCTCCCCCGCTTTTTCCGCTATACTTTTTCTTTTAAATTTTCTATTCTTTATTTTTTTGCTTTTCTTCTTGTTCTTTTTTTTGCTTTTCTTTCTCTTGTTGCTCTTTTTTTTAGCCTTTTCTCTTTCTGTTTCTTCCTCTTCTTCTTGCTTTTTTTCTTTCCATTTCTTTGTCTTTACCTTTTTCTTTGCTCAGACATAATTCTATTTAGTTCTGCTTGTTTTTTTATTACGTCACTTAATTATTAAAACTGTTGCAACAACATAGATACTTGCAATTGCTGTATAGACTAATTGGAAATACTCTATTACAAAACCTGTAAGAATATTTGCTACAATGTATACTAAATTTAGTATAACAGGAAGTGATAAAGAATATACAGCAATATTATATGCAGCAGCAGGTTTTAACCTTACTCTTGCTATAATAGATGTAATATATGCAAGTAAAGCTAAGAAAAATTGCATCTATTAATACTGTAGAAAAATATATTATAAACAAATAAATTGCTGTTATTGCAAAGAAAGACATACATAACTTTATACTTCCTTCACCTGTAATAATTGATATAATATTTTCTTTGTTAAATTCACCAATTCTATATTGTTCTGACCAATATCTTGCAGGTATTTTTCCTGTTGCTCCTTTAGCTTGAGCAATTTCATTTTCGTGGTGTGTTGGAATATGATCAACTCCGCCAGTGTGAATATCAAATTCTTCGCCCAGGAATCTTCTTCCCATAGTTGAACATTCTAAATGCCAGCCCGGATAAGATAATCCCCAAGGACTCTCCCACTTCATTATATGATTTTCAGGTGCTTTAATCCATAGAGCAAAATCATAAGGATTTTTTTTCTTTTCAGGGTCAACATCAACTCTTGCACCTGCAATTTGCTCATCTAATTTTCTGTTTGATAATACAGGATATTTATCTAATTTTGATATATCAAAATAGATTCCTTTGCTAGTTTCATAAGCATAACCATTTTTTAATATTTCCTTTACATATTCAATCATTTGCTCTATATTTTCTGTAGCTTTTGTTATAATTTCTGGTTTGTCTATGTTTAGCTTATCCATGTCTTTTAAGAATACTTCTGTATAGAATTTTGCAATCTCATAAGGGTCTTTCTTTTCCTTTCGAGCTGCCTTTTCCATTTTGTCTTCTCCCTCGTCTGCATCAGACTAAAGGTGACCGACATCCGTAATGTTCATTACATGTTTTAGTTCATAACCATTATATTTTAAAACTCTTCTTAATGTGTCCATCATTATATAAGCTCTAAAGTTGCCTATATGAGCATAGCTGTAGACCGTAGGTCCACAACTATACATCTTTACTAAATCTTTATCTATTGAGTTAAATTTCTCTTTTTTTCTAGTTAATGTGTTATAAAATTTTATATCCATTTGTAGAAATTTCTCCTCTCATTTTATTTTTTTAATCTCTCGTTTCTTCATTTGTTTCTGGTGTTACAGGGTCAACTACTTCCTCATTCTTTATTTCATTATTTCCACTTGGTTTTTCTGTTTTTTTGCCTGAACTAACAGTAATTGTAACACTGTCATTTGCACTAAGTTCCGTTCCCTCTTTCTTGCTTTGTTCTATAACAGTTCCTTCTTTTTTGAGTAGATGCTTTTGTTTCTACTGTAACTTTTAGTCCTAAATCTTTTAATGTTTTGCTTTGCTTCATCCTTTGTCTTTCCAACTACATTTGGCATTTTGATTACCTTCTTTGTATGAACAGTACATGTTTCTGTTGGTATATCATATTTATCACCTTCGTTAGTTTTCCATAATGTTGTATCTTCTTTTTTCAGGCTTTCTAGTATATGCCTTTTCTTCTGTATTAGGACAGAATTCTGTTGCAATTTTTCCTGTTTCAGTACAGATTGTTAATCTTGTATGCCCATCACAATAATCTGGAACAGTTCCCTTTACAAAGTATTCTGTATATGTATGTTCGCAACTGTCTGTAGCAACTTTTCCTGAATCTGTACAAATTTTTGCTGTTACAATATTGCTTGGTTTCTCAAATTTTGCACTTGGTAAATCGCTGTGAACTTTCTTCATAACAGCAACCCAAAGTCTTGCTGCTCTGTTAGTACCATTTGCTTTCGCAGGATATAAGTTTTCTGGTTGGTCAAAGCCATACCATGTTGCAGCAGTATAGTAATTTGTAAATCCACAGAACCATCTATCATGGTTATTGGTTGTTGTTCCAGTTTTTCCTGCAACATCTTGACCTGATATTTTACAGTATGGTGCTGTTGGATCACTAGTTCCAATTATTGGACCTGTTAAGATAGATTTTAATATGAACGCATTTCCTTCAGATATTACTCTTCTTGTTTCTTGTGTTGGTTCAATTACAGTATTTCCGTTATTGCAGCATAAGCTCCTGCCATTTCTAGAGGAGAAATACCAACTGTAGTGCCACCTAGTACCAATGATAAATTTTCATCATTGTTCTTTGAATTATCTTTTGCAGTAAGTAATGAAGAAATACCTAATTTTCTCATGAATGCAATTGAATTACTTGGTCCAACTTCTCCATAAATCTTAACATTTACGGTGTTTGCAGAGAATTCTATTCCTTTTCTAACTGTTACTAAGCCATATCCAGAATTTTCCATTATTATCTTCTTCTACACCTGAGAATATACATGATCTCCACTTGTACACTTCTTCCATTTCAGCTTGTATTGTAGAATCTTGAGTAGTGTAAATCTTGTATCCACCACCATAAATAGCCTTACTTGCAAGCCATGTTATAATCCATGTCTTTTTTCTTCCATGTATTGAGATATAACATCATTTAATGACCATTTTCAACACCACATATTGTAGTTCCACCTACATAAATTATATTCAAATATTGCTCTAATATTTGTTGTTTTGAAAGCATTTGTTCTATTTGGATATGCCTCTAGACATTTCTCTTATTTTTTCTTGTAACACCTGCAAAACCAGTGTCATCTTTATCACTTTTAAGTTTTTAACCAACTGTTGTGTTATAGTACTTCCACCATAAGAAGAATGTCCTCCTCTTAGTACATACTGTATTGTTGCACTCATAGTTCTTGTTAAGTCTATTCCAGAATGGTCATAAAATCTTTTATCTTCTATTGCAACATAGGCATTTGGTAAATATGGTCCCATTTCTGAATATGTAATAATTTTTCTGTTTATATCTCCAGAAGATAAGTCAAATATTTGCTTACCATCTGTATCGTAAACAACAGAGTTATTATGTCCTATTGTTAATTCTTCTTTAGTTAACTTTAATTTATCGCTAAAAAATACTCCCAAAAATACCTCCATCAATTTATATTTCACATATATATAAGGTAATTTATATTATATATTTGTATTTTTACAGGTGTAAAAATAGTCGATGCTTCTATTTCGCGTTTTAAGACGTTTTGCCACATTTTTGAATGATTTATCATTGATTTTGTCGTTTTATAAGCAGTTTTAGTGCCTTTTGTGTTTTTACAGGTATTTTTCAGGTCACATTAAAGTGCGACCAAGACCGGACGGAACGAATTGCCGCTGCCGCTACCACCACCGTCGCTGTAGAAATAGAACACGCCGCACCCGTACCATCATTGTAAAGGCCTCCGCGTCTGAAGAAAGGATTGCTCGTGCAAGGAAAGTAAGAGTCAATCGCCGTACCACGAACTACTGCTTGAGTTACCGTTCGCGCTCGTCTCATAAACTGCATCTCCGTATTTCCCTGAATTTGCACTATAGTTATTAGTCTCTACTATCTGAACTTCCTTTGCTATACACGTTCTTTGTTTTTTTGCATCTCCATTTACTAAACTACTTCCGTAATTTGTTAAGTTTGTATTTCCGTTGTTTACATATGCTGCTACATACTCCCATGCTCCTCCGCTCATATCATATACTCCATGCACTGTTCCTGTTGTACTTTGTCCTACATTTGTTACATATGCATTTCCACTTCCTCCTCCAGTATAGTATGAACTGTCACTGTTTATATCTACTTCTGCATTTTTTTTCCGTATTTACTCTTACTCAAAGTATGCTACTGCTCCCCACTCATCATTTTTCATCATATGGCTATTTAATGTCTTATTATAATTTAAACAGTTTGTATATATATCATTTACTGTTATATCTCTCCAACTATTACTCCTGGCACTACTTTTATTTTTCCACTACTATTACTTGCTTCAAATTTTGCTACCCATAGGCCACTTACTGTCTGTCCATAATTAAACGCTGGATGGATATTCCATTTTCCTTGTCCGCTTGCATTATTAAAACTTGTTCTTCCTGTGCTTGTCTCGTTTGTTAACCCTTTCATAAATTCTACTTCTATATTTCCTGCACTACTGCTATGATATCCACTTGTTATACTATATGCATACCTTGGTATCCATACCCACATGCTTCCATCACTTGTTTTTGCATTTGCCCATTTCTTCCCTGTGTAATCATACCAATCTTTATCACTTCCTGTTGTATTTACCCAACTACTTTTCCATTCCATTTTATTGGTGTCATTCCACTTCCTAAGTTTTGGCGTGTTTACTCCTTTTTCCTTACTATAACTTCCATCGCTTGGTAATGTTGGCTCTGGTGGTTGTTTCTTCTCCACTTCCTCCTATTTCATTTAAAATATCCTGCTACTTCATTCATTTGCTTTTGTTCATTTATTGCTGCTTGGTTTGTTTTTTCTGCCGCTTCTTTGCTTTTGCTATTATTCCATTTTCATTTACTAAACTTATTGTTCATTTATTGTTACTACCAACGCTATTAGCTTTATTCCGCTTGATTTTCTTGTTTCTTTGCTATTTAACTTTTTTTTTTACATTGTTAAGTTTAATATTTGTCTTATTAATTTTTAAATCTTCTGCAAAATTTTGTTCTTTCTTTTTATTTATTTTCATGTTCTTCTCCCATTATTTCTTTTGTTATTATTCCATTTATTTTTAATCATATTTTTATTGCCTTGTTTATTTTTATTCTTTTTTGTTACTTTGTTTACTGGTTTTATTGTTTTATTTTTTGTTTCCTTTTATATTTTACTGTTTTATTTTATTAATTTATTCTATACAATTAATAAATAAATGTAGAATAATTTGTTACTTTATGTTTTCTTGTGTAGAATAATTATATCATCTCGTTATGAGATTGTATATTTCTTTTTTGCATTTATGTTACAATTTGATTACATTTGTATTATTTCAAAGTTATAGAAATAAATAATTATAATTTTATGTTTTCATTATTTATTTATAAAAATAGGCAGGCTCATAAGAACCTGCCTATAAATTAAGTTATCATTTTTTATTTACTTTAAGATTTGTAAAAAAATTGGCATATCATAAGTAATGTTTTCGCATATTGTTTTTGCCGCATTAGTTGAAGATTTACACAACCATGTGAACCATTGTTTTTGTAAATTTCTCCTCCGAACTTGTTTCTCCAATTAGCATCATGCATGCCAAAACCTTTGTAAAAATGGCATCCAATACAATACCGAGAAGCATATTTGCTACCATCACGATTTGAGCCTCTTAAAACAGTATCTCGAACCTTGTTGTTTAGATAAACACTCCTGTAGGAGTATAATATCCTGCGCCAATATTTCCTGTTACAGTTGGTGTTTTCTAAAATACATTCTCCATTAAGATACATAAAAACATTTGCCTTTGTAATGTCAATTTCAACATAACTGTTTAAATTTTCTGTTATAGGGTCTTTTTCATAAACTGGCTTTCCAACATATGTTTCACCTTTCTTAAGTTTATCCATAATAAAAAGAAATAGTTTCTTCTTTCATTATATTTGGAATTTTTTCCTCAAATGCTGGCATGTTTACATACCCTACACCAGTTCCTTCAATTTGTACTGTTGTTACCCTTTTCGCAGCTTTCGTTAATTTCATCTTACGAATTTTTCAACATTTTTCCCAATATTAAAGGAAAAGTTACTTTCGTCATATGTTATCCAGTTAACAATTACTTCCTTATCTATAGTATATGTGCTTCCATTTATAAGTTTAATAATTATAACTGTATTTAACATATTATTTAACTTCACACTTTTTCTACTAAGTTTTTGTCATTAGACATTACCTGAGGAAGTTGCATTACCGGAAGTTAAAATCAATAACTTGATTTTCTTCTATGCTAGTTAACTCTTGCCTTATAATTTCATATATGCTATGTTGTAATCGATTTGGTTTCCTATAACTTCTTTTTTCAATAAAAAAGTTACTACCGTCAAAAGCGAATATATGCATTCTTTGGTTGTACATAGTTTTTCTTCTTGATTCTCAAAGCCCCATTAAAAACTTTGTAACTTTTTCTTTTTTACTTATGCTTATACCATTTTTTAATGTTAAGTCATTTCCGGTTGAAAAATTTTGACTTTCAAGCTTAACTTTGCTCTAAAGTATTTCTACTTTACTTGCCCCAATTCTACATAAGTTGCTGTATAGCTTTTACTGTTTATTGTAAAAGCAAATTTCTGTGTTTTCTATGCTGTTTTCATTTTCTCCTTTACCTCTTCTACTGAAAGCCAAGAGCAATCTATTCCTTAAATAGTTGCTTTTTCTGAAATGTGTGAGAAAATTTAAACTCCCTACTAGTGCTACGCCAATCACTAAGATTAGCACTAAGCCTAGTTTTAAGAGTTTGTTTCTCTTTCTCCGCACCTTCTTGTAAGATACATCCTTTCCTGCCATAACTAAAACTCCTCTCTATCCATGATGTGTCTTAGTTTGTTTTACTTAATTTACATAAAATTATTGATACGATAGTATTATATCACTATTTACATAAAGTGTCAAAAATATTTTTTCTAATATGTCTTCTACACAAGTTACTGGTATAGCGCCTTGTTTAATAAGCTCATTTGTACTATATGAGTTATCACTAGTTATATTACCTGGTATACAAAATATATCTTTACCATGTTCTAGTCCAAAATCTACTGTAATTAGAGTTCCACTTTTCTTCTTGCTTCTACAACTAAAAATTCCATCTGATAATGCACTTATTATTCTATTTCTAGCAGGGAAAATGTATTCTATCTGGTTTTGCATTTAGCTCATATTCTGTTATTATAGCTCCACCATTTTTATTATCTCTTTATAAAGTCCAATATTTTCTTTTTGGATAAATATTATTAAATCCGCTTCCTAAAACAGCAATAGCCTTACCATTTGCTTTTACAGTACCCCCAATGTGAGTATGCATCTATTCCTCTTGCTAATCCACTAATTATTGTTATACCTTTTTAGCTAGTCCATAGCCGAATTTATAAGCAACTTCCATACCATATTTTGAGCAATTTCTAGAACCAATTATTGCTATACTTTTATTATTTAATATATCTATGTTTCCTTTCACATATAATTTAGCTGGTCTGTCATATATCTGTCTTAATTTTTCTGATAAGTTTTATCATTTTCTTTTATTATTTCCAATACAATTCCTCCTACATATAAAAAAGAGCTCACTTAAAGTAAGCCCCCAATTCTATTTAATTATATTTATTTTACTTTTATTTGTTTCTTTTTTTTATTTTTACTTTAATATTTTTTAATATTTTAATCCATAATAAAAATTCACTTTAATTAAAATATTTTAATACTTTTATACATAAAGTTAATTTTCGTTTTTATTTCTATTTTTTCTTGTATTTTTACATTATATTCCATTTTGCATTTTCGCAGCTTCTACAACATTATTCATTAGCATTGCAATTGTCATAGGCCCAACTCCTCCTGGAACTGGTGTAAATATAAGATGCCTTTTTTTTCTACATTTTCAAAGTCTACATCTCCTATTAATTTACCTTCTTCGTTTTATTTATTCCAACATCTATAACAACTGCTCCATCTTTTACCATATCTTCTGTAACAAAATGTGGTCTTCCTACAGCTGCAAATTAATATATCTGGCATTTTAGTGATTGCTTTTTTATATCTCTTGTTTTTTGAATGGCAAATTGTTATTGTAGCATTTTTATTAAGTAAACATTGTAATAATGGTTTTCC
>VOFC01005470.1_pt1 | contig 16612 bp, 26 predicted proteins | sample 5384161 | NCBI WGS metagenome assembly VOFC01 (sample SAMN12384722, study PRJNA508395) | human gut metagenome | isolation source: healthy gut B | host: Homo sapiens | reverse complement strand
ATATGAGGAAGAAAATATCTCACTACTGGACGAAACTGCGCTTTCGCGGTTATTCTACAGTCAATCAGGAAGAGCTTGCGCACTCCCGGAAGCCAGAAAACAGCTGGCGCGGCGTGATCCTCCGGCAGAATTACCACATGCGATTCCCGGATGGGCTGACAGAGGAGCTGCTGAGATGTTGGCCCGGGCCGGGCTTTTTCGCGATCAGTCTGGCAGAGCTCGGCTATCAGGTCAGCTGCGGTAGACTATACGGCGTCGATGCTGGAAAGAAAGCGCGGCATAACGCGCCGGTGCACTGGCAAAGCAGCATCACTTTCGAGCGAGATGAACGCGGAAAAGCTTGCCTTTCAGACGGCGTCCTTCGACGCCACTGGTCACGAGCAAATGTTACATGGAACCTGCACGATCCGAGCCTACGCCCAATGATGCGCGTCTTCGAAAGCTCGGGCGGCGTGCGTTTCTGAACTTTGACGCGAACTGGTATCGCTGGCCTGTGGGATGAGGGCGCTGCAGCTTGCCCACGCGCAGGACAGATTCGCAAAGCGCTGATGTTCGGGATGAAACGGCGGGAACAGATGTCTGCGATGTGAAGCGATCGCGCGGCAGAGGCACCGCTCCGCGCACCAGCGTCTCCGCATGGGATCTCGCGTGGTGCTGCGCAGTGACTAGGGATGCAGGCTGCCCGCGGATACGGGAGACCTGGGCTGAGCAGGTCTCGACAAAGGAAGAGCGCATCAGCAACGCCTCACCACCACATGCTTTCTGGTGGAAGGGCGGAAATGTCCGCTGCTCCAGTAAGGAGACACTTTGATACATTCTCAAACGATTTTTGCCAGCTCATACCAGAAACTGGCCGGAGGTTGTGCGGTATTTGTTTCCGGTACTTGCATTTGCGGCTGGAATTATGCTGGCTGATTTGGTGCGTTTTTCGGATGGATGAGAAAAAAGGCTTCACTGGCGGCAGATTTCTGTATTGTTAGAGGCAATTGTCCTTGCCGGCGTGTGCTTTATTCCGGTTTCTCTTAATCTCTTAGCAAACAGTTTAACGTCACTTGCCTGCGGAATTCAGGGTAGAGAGTTTCCGTAAGATTCACGGAAACGGAATTGCGACTACGATGTGTATCGGAAATCTTCGCAGCGGTACACAGAACTTGTGCGATTATATGCATACGAAAGAGAAAAAGTGTTTGTCAAAGAGCATCCTTTACTACGGAGTGATTGTGTGCTTTATTATCGGTGCTGTACTTGGAAATGTATGCATTTCTTATATGCAGGAAAAGGCAATTTTAGTGTGTGCATTCTTTTTTGCTTGCCGCCTTTATTATGATGTTTATTGACAGGGAGAAGGAAGAACATGAAAGCCGTTCGTAGAGGATTTATCAAGTCCATTCCGATTTTGTGCAGTTACTTGTTTTGTCGGAATGGTGTATGGAATGGGAGTGCTTGGATGAGATTTGATGAATTTATTATGGAGCGGATGGGGTATCCATGGGGAGAAATGAACCGGATAAACAGACGAGGCGTCAGGCATTTTTAGTATTCCGCCAGCGAACCGGCCGTGTGGATTTCGCCTCTCTTCCTACGATCCACCGCTGGTTTGGTTTGGAAAAGTATCATAGGCCGAGCCGTCAGGCAGTTTTTCAAATGGCATTTGCCATGGGGCTTGACAGGGAGGAGACGAAGCAGTATTTGATGGTGGGAATCGGTGAACCGTCTTTTTATGTCAATGATTATCAGGAAATGATTTATCTTTACGGCATTGACCATAAGAAATCGATGGAGCAGTGCGAGAAAATGATTGCTTTCTATGAGGAAAATTTAGAAGACAATGTGGTGATTTCCCCACACACGGAGTACGAGAGAACTGATGAATGCGTATGAGGGAACGCTTGATTTTTCCACGGAGGAATTTCTGTGGTGGATGGGAGGACGTGTCGACTGGTTCAAAGGGTACAGCCAGACGGCACTTAACTATGTGAAACAATACAAAGACAGTATTCTTTCGTGGGTAAGAGATGAGGAGAAGAAACGCTTAGATGAACTTCTCGCTGAAGTAAATTTCCCTGCATGGCAGCAAAAGCACGGAAAACGCAGGGAAACTCCGCGCAAACAAATTGACCGTTTTTACATAAAAACCGGTATGCGCGCCAGTACACGGTGGCACAGCATATGCAGGAGGTTATTTGGGAACTTGCAAAGTCGGTTTATGCGACAAAACCGTCAATGCAAAGTTTTTTGTCAGAGGTCTTTGGAGACGGTTCACGTTATGCGAAGCGCTATTCGGATTTGTTTCGAGGTCCGATTCAGAAGGAACAGTTAATTCATGCGGCACAGGCGAAAAGACAGTTAAAGCACTTGCCTGGCGGTGCACAGGTTCCGGAGTGGATTTTAAAATTTATTGCTGAAAATATCCATACAGAGGAGGCGTGCCGGGATGTAAAGACTGCGCGTGCCTGTTTAGAGACATGGAGTGCCGATAAAAACAGCGGTGCCCGCAGATTCAGCGGGAAGACTTGCTGCCGTTAATTTATACGGTTTGTTTACAGCGTGCTCCTGCCGGTGAGGCAAAGGAAATGTTTTGCGCCTTTCCGAGGCGACACTGACCGCATGCAATATGAGCAGGCTGGATGAAAGGTTTGAATTGGATGCTATTATGCTCCATTATATTGAGCAGGATGAAGTGTATTGGTATGGGGATATCTGTGAGGAAATGGGACTTTTAAGAAAATATGAATCATTAAGGTGACAGTTGTTGCAAAATCAGCGGCAGCTGTCTTTTTTTGCATTTTCTATATTTCAAATTTACGAATAGGAAAATCTTACCGTCTACGTCGATAGAACCGTTAGTTACGACACAACACCCGATTTTTCGCCATAAAGTGATAAAATAGTGATGGATTTTTTATACCTTTTTATAAATCCTAAATATTTTGAAAAAAGTTATACGGGATTTTGTATACTATGGGAATATAGAAAAGGGTGGAAAAAAGCGTTTCGAGGAGAATATCATGTTTACTTTTACAGTGAGGGGAAAAAGCTTCGATTACCCATCAAGCAGATTATTTATGCGGAAATATTGAATCATGATTTGTATATCACTACCAATGGGTGGGGAACTATTCACAGCCGCATGACATTAGCTGCATTTTTGGAGAAGATGCCGGATAACTTTATTCGAATTCATCACAGTTATGTGATTAATACAGACTACCTTATGGGAGTTGGGTATCGGGAGTGTACCGTCGCAGGAAATGTGGTGCTTCCTGTGGCGAGAGGGATGCAGAAAACGATTGAGAAGTATTTTATGTAGGAAGGAAAGGAGAGATTGGTATGAAAAAAACAATTAAAAGTATCGCTGCGAGTAACCGTGTTCTTTATGATTTTTGCAATTGCTGGGATTTTACAGTCGATTCCGGGAGCAGACTGGGGAACAAAAGCGCAAGCCGCAAGCTATTCAGGCGACTATCGTTATTGGAGTCAGGGTGCTTCTGATGACTACAATATGCGTCAGTATGGCTGCTGGGTCACGGCACAGGCAAAACTTTTATATGAAACAAATGTTGACAGAAGTGCCGGTTTTAATCCGGATAGTTATTTAAACTGGCAGCGGAGCAATGGATTAATTAATAGTGGTTTTTATCAGACAAACGGTGGAAATGCACCATCCATTTATGCGAGTCAGAAAGGAAAACAACTTACATACTTAGGCAATTGGAATGCGGATGCTAACCAGTTGTGGTTTAACATTAATGCCGGCTATTATACGATTGTTAAAGTGCCGGGACATTATGTAATGCTGGCAAATCAGCTGTCGAAAAGAAAAGGGAGTTTTATACTGCTATGATTCATGGACACCAAGTTCATCGGTGGCACCACAGCCATTGAGCAGATATTCCTCATGGCAGTCGGGCTATGTGTATCGAAATGATTCACGAGACACAACGCCCCCAACCATCAGCAACGTCCGAATCACGGATGTCAATGCGGATGGCTATACCGCGTAGTCTGTAACGTATCGGATAATGTAGGCATTTCAAGGTTGAATTTCCTTCCTGGAACACAGACAAACACCGAGGCGAGGATGCAAACTGGATTCAGGGCAGTGTATCCGGAAATACAGCTTCTGCAAGAATCTCACTTTCCTCACTCAAATCCGGAGCGGTGCAGGGAAATTATGTGACACATATTTATGCGTGGGATTCATCCGGAAATAAAAGTGGTGTGCCAACATCGATTGTTTATATTGACCGCACGGCACCGACATTGACGGATATCAAAGTGGTAGAAAAAAGATTCCAAAGGCTACACCGTAGAATGTAAGGCAAGCGATGCGAGTGGGGTGGACCGCGTACAGTTTCCGACGTGGACTGCGAAAAACGATCAGGATGACATTGCCAAAGACTGGTGGACCAATCAAGCAGTAAGAGGTACGCGTGTTTCCGGTGATACTTACCGGTTCCGGGTAAACATTTCAGAACACAATAACGAAGTAGGAAGTTATGTTACGCATATTTACGTTTATGATAAATACGGAAATTACAGTTGCGGCAGAAGTGGCTGTGTAGTTCCATTAGGTTTGCTTCCGCAAAGGATAGTAAAATATGGAAACTCTTTGTTGTCTTTGTATAACGAGAATTATTCATGGGATGAAATGAAAACGCTGTCCGGCAAACTGCAAAGTAAACTTGCTGAAGTGGAAGATGCGCAAAAACAGCAGGTAATTACTAATTTAGTATCCGACCAGATAAGACAGTATTATTACATCGGCGGAAGTCAGGCGGGAAAAGGACAGCCGTGGAAATGGCAGAGTGGTTCAAGCGTTACATATACCAATTGGGATGCTGCACAGCCGGATTGCGCCGGTAACAGTGAATTTTATATGGCGGCAACCCGTGGACATGGACGCTGGAATGACATGCCGTCCTCGTACATTTATTCCGGTTTTATTTTTGGAAACGCCACTGAATCTTAAACCAGCGGCTGAGATTACGTATGGAAACAAAGTTTACCGTTTCTACACGGCGGGAATTCTTTATGCGTTGGCAGAACGCTATTGTGAGGAACTTGGTGGAAATCTGGTGAAAATCGAATCAGAAGAAAAAATAATGTGATTGCTCAAAAAGTAAAAAGAATTAAATAAAACCTTTTACATTGGTGCCAGCGATGAGAAGGAAAGAAGGAAAATTTGTCTGGCGTGACGGCTCCGCGGGTAACATACACCAACTGAATGGTCAAAAAATGAGCCAAATAATTCGGCTGACTGCGGGGGGAGAAACTATGTACAAATGTATGCAAACGGTAAATGGAACGATTATACAGGGCAGAGTGTAGACATTGGATTTATCGGTGAATTCGACGAGACGCCAACGGCGACCAGTACACCGGCTCCAACCAATACACCGAACGCTACGCAAAGCCACAGGCAACCAACCGTCCACAGTCTACGAAGAAACCGCAGGCTACCAAAAAGCCATCATCACAGAACGATGACGCCGATTACAACTGGAGCAGTGATGATACTTCAAGTGATGATGTTACGGTTAAGAAAGTGACCGGCGTTAAGGTTAAAAAGGCAGCGAAAAAGAGTCTTATCGTAACTTGGCGGTGGTTTGTTTCAAGGATGGATTTGAAGTGCATATGCATTAAACAAATCGTTTACTAAAAGAAGAAAACAAAACGATATGACCTTTATGCAGAAAGAGTTAAATTGAGAGGCTTAAAACGGAAAAAGACGTATTATGTTCGTGTCAGAGCATTTAAAAAGGTTGGCACAGAGAAAGTATATGGCAAATGGAGTATTACGAAAAAATGTAAAGTGAAATGATGAATGGAGGAAGAAAGATGAAAAAATATTTTAGAATTCAAGTTGCGGTACTATGCCTGATAGCAATTATATGTGGTGTGAATGGCAGTCATGTTTCTGCAAAAATGAGCAATCATTGTTCATAAAAAGTACATGACTACCCTGCTTAAATTGAACAAGCAGTTGACGAAAATGGCTATATATAAATGCACAAGGGCCAATCTATTTTTGCTATATTGATTTTGACCATGATGGAATTGATGAATGTATGGTAAATGGTTGGTCAATGGCAAAGGATTGGAATGGTGGAACAGATACTGCTTTGTATGCCTGCGTAAACGGAAAAGTTAAATGCATCGTTAAAGTATTCAATAGTTGGCAGAGAGGAACAGAGTATTATTACAACACGAAAAAAGTGTAATTACGATGTACTCTGAACTTTTACTGATGGCAGGAAATTGTTTACAAATATAAGAAGGGTAAGAAAAAAGAAAATAGCGACATTAGATAAAAAGTACAATGGATGGTTTCTTTATTAATGGCAAAAAGGTAAGTGAGTCAAAATTTGAAAAAAAGCGAAACAAACTGGTAGGAAATATTTATGAGATGAGCTATAAATTCAAAAAAAGTAACGAAGAAGAATTTGAAGAAGGCAATTTAAAGGAGAGTGAAATTATATGAAGAAAAATAAAATTAGTTATTTTTGTTTTGGCAAGTTTGCTTGTGACAACGGCATTTGGTGTACTTGCTGTTCCGTCACATGATGTGAAGGCGAAGGCAAAATATCAATATTATGAAACGACATTAAATCCGAGTGAATATGTCTATTATTATGACAGTAGTAAAAAGAACAAGCAGGGAATTGCTTTGCGATGCGTCCATAAAGGAAATAAACTTAAGATATCAGGAGCACTTACAAAAGGAAGTCGCTTAAATGATACATCGAAAAAGTAAAATTTATGGGAGAAAAAACTCGAAAGTTTAAATTAACGAAACGCACCAAATATTACATTGCAGGTGGGGGAAGATCCTATGCAGAGAATATCGAAAGCAAAATGTGCAAGATATTTAAGAAAAGGAAGTAAAGGACTGCTAAGTTTTGGAATTACATTAAAAGTTCGTGCGGGAAAAGTTGTGGAGGCTCGTTTAGTCAGCTGATAGAAATAACCAGCGTTAAAATTTAATGAAAGGAAAAAACTAATCAGGTAACAGGACCCACATCATCCTTGATAATGTAGCCTCGTTGCTTCATCAGATTAAGTGCCTGTGAAGTAGGCAATATTTTTGATTCATTCACGGGTCGAGATTCAAGAAAGCCTTCAGGAGTATATGGCTTTAAATCTGAAAGTATGTGCCAGATAGCGGTCAGGATCATACGGCAGATGGCAATGATGGCTTTCTTGTGACCACGACGTGCTTTTTATACGTCGATAACGGGTTGTAAATTCAGGATGTTTCTTGGATTTGATTAAAGCATTTGCAATTTGCACCAAAACTGGTTTAAAATAAGAACCAGCACGGGAAATCCTAGTGGACTTGATCTTGCGACTGCTCTGGTCGTTACGGGGACAGCATCCTGCCCATGAAACGAGGTTTTTGGCAGTGGGGAAGACAGACATATCCGCCCCGATTTCAGAAAGCACCTGGATAGCAGTCAATGGATTTTTATCGAATCCTGGTATGGTTCGAATAAGATCAAGGACACTTTCGTACTTTTGGCTGAGACGAAAGATTTCCCGTTCTATTTCTGCTTTGTGCATTTCTAATTCATCGATGTGTTTAAGGCACTGTCTAAGTTTTACAACCTGTTCTTTCGAGATGGCACCATCAACAGCAGCCTGTATTTCTGTGATAGGAGTTTTGCATCTGCTATCAACAAAAGGTGCTATATCAAAAACTTCCCCGGGTGTTGTAAGATCTGTTCCGTAATGGAACGAGATGATTTGCCAAATATATCAGAAAAGACATCATCCAATTTTAAGTTTGATACAGTAAGACAATTTTGAGCACGGTTCTTCTCACCAGTAATCATACAAGTGAGCTTGAAACGGTATCTTACTAAATCTCTTAATTGACGGATGTCAGCAGGTGGAATAAAGGAAGGTTTTACCATTCCACACATATATAGATCACAGATCCACTTGGCATCCTTGCGATCCGTCTTGTTGCCTTTTTGAGGCTTGGTATATTTGGGGTGAGAAAGAGTAACAAAGATGTTATTTTTCTCTAAAATATTAAAAACAGGGATCCAATACTTGCCGGTAGATTCCATACAAACATCAATACAATTGTATTTAGCAAGCCAAAGACACAATTCCTGCAATCCTTTGGTAAAGGAAGAGAAGCGGGCTTGTTTATACTCTGTACGTTTAAAGGAATCCGTAATGCCGATACAGGCATAGATCCAGGTTTTGTGGACATCAAGTCCGCAGCAGTTATTTTTAAGAATTTTAAACGACAATAAAAGTACCTCCTGATGATTTATAGTTATAAGATTGACAGTGACTGGTCATCCGGCAAAATCGAGTCGACTTTGAAAGAGATAAGTTTACGGGCTACTTGTTTGCGCCATTCGTTGATGCCTTAACGGATGACCGACAACAAATAAAAATGCGAGGTCGCTGCTATACAGCCCCGCCACTCACCTCCACGTGTTCTGTAGTGTGTCAGCCTTATAAAAGAATTATATCAAATGAAATTGGAAAAATATAACTTGTTATAGTATGATGGTCCTCAGGCAGTTGGAAAAATGACAGTTGCAATATCTGAGGATAAACTGAAATACAACATGATGATGAATCATGACAGCATGAAATGTCTGACAAGATATTTGGTTTTGGAACACCGGCACAAAAAGAATTCAATTATTATTTTTTTAGAGAAAAAGCATTTGAAGCTTGGCAGTGAAACATAATGTGGATTTGATATTTACATATGTTGCCGCGTTTGAAGTTCCACAAAGAGCAAATTATCTAAAAAATTTGGAAAACCAATTTTTAAAAATTAGCGGTGGAAAATTTTATTTTGTGGAATTAGTGCCGATTTAGCAACAAGTTTGTAAAAGCAACTGACACCACACAGAATGGAAAAAGCAAAGGCATCCGAACGAGATGTTGCATGGAGTAAGGAATTTTTGAGTAGATGCAACAAAGACATCAACTGAATTTAGAAGATGGAGAAATCTTGAGTTTGAAAGGTATAACCAAGAGCAAAGCAAGCAATGCACAAGCTGATAATGGCTATAAAAAGTTCCGTTGTAAGCATAAGCACAACCTCCTCTTTAGATTTCCATAAATGGATTTCTATGTGTTTGGGGCAAAAGTGTTTAAAATAATGCGTGATGATAAAAGGAGCCAGACTCACTTATGTTAAAGTGACCGGAGGGCAGTTAAAACCTCGTATGGAACTGTCCGATAAAAGGGTGAGTGGACAGAAAAAATTAATCAAATCCGTGTGTACTCCGGAAGCCGTTATGAGACTGTGGCACAAAGCAGTTCCGGGTATGATTTGTGCGCTGACGGGGCTCACAAAGACGTATCCCGGGGAGGGACTTGGAGCAGAATTTGACAGCGGTGCGCCGGTATTGGAGCCGGTATTGACTTACCGCATTTTATTTCCGGATGGAGAAGAACCGGCAAAAATGCTTCCAAAAACTTCGTGAGATTGAGGAAGAGGAACCGGCGCTTCACATTGTCTGGAATGAAGAATTACAGGAAATTCATGCGCAGGTGATGGGAGAAGTGCAGATTGAAATTATTAAGCGGTGGATTTTGGAGCGGTATGGTGTTTGTGTCACATTTGGAACCGGCAACATTGTTTACAAAGAGACGATTTGCGAGCCGGTTGAGGGTGTCGGGCATTATGAGCCGTTACGGCACTATGCGGAAGTTCACTTGTGGATGGAGCCGCTTGCCGTGGGGGAGCGGGGTGCATTGCGACAGACTGCAGTGAAGATAAGCTGGACAAAAACTGGCAGCGGCTGATTTTGACGCATTTGGCAGAAAAAGAACATAAAGGTGTGCTTACGGGAGCCGGACTTACCGATGTAAAACTTACATTAATTGCCGGCAGAGCGCATAATAAACATACCGAGGGCGGAGATTTCCGTGAGGCGACTTATCGTGCCGTGCGTCAAGGACTGATGCAGACAAAGTCGGTATTGTTAGAGCCGTATTATGAATACCGACTTATTGTGCCGGAAACGTCAATTGGACGGGCGATGACAGATATTGAGCGCATGGCGGGGAGTTTTACCCTGCAGCAGAATTTACCGCAGACAAATGGCGAAGGGGCACAACCGATGGCAGTTCTTACCGGAGAAGCTCCTGTCAGTACCATGCGGGATTATACGCAGGAAGTCACCGCCTACACAAAAGGACATGGACAGTTGTTCTGCTCGCTTTTAGGATATCGTCCGTGCCACAATGCAGATGAAGTAATTGCCGCAAAACAATACGATGCTGACCATGATGTGAAAAATCCGAGTGGTTCGGTATTCTGTGCACATGGTGCCGGATTTTTTTGTTCCATGGAATCAGGTGTTTGACTATATGCATATTGACACGTCAAAACGGGCAAACAGAGATTCTTCTGAAATGGAAAATGACGTGACAGAGAAAAAAGAGCCGAAAAAGCAGGAAGAAGAATGGCTGGATGTATCAGAGATTGATTCCATTTTGGAAAGAAGTTCTTTTTGCCAATCGTAAGCAGGGATTGTTTCACACAAAGGAATTTCTGCAAAGCGGGTAAGTTCTGTCAAAGAAAAGCCGGTTGGTTTGTCAAAGCCAAGAAAAAACAGATGCCGGATGTTAATTACCTGCTGGTTGATGGGTATAATATTATCTTTGCATGGGAAGAATTGAAAGTGCTGGCGCAAACCGATATTGCGGCGGCAAGAGGAAAAACTGATGGATATCCTGTGTAATTATCAGGGTTTTCATAAATGTGAGCTGATTTTAGTGTTTGATGCGTACCGTGTGGCAAACCACAAAACAGAAATTTTGGATTATCATAACATTCATGTGGTATACACAAAAGAGGCGGAAACCGCAGACCAGTACATTGAAAAGTTTGCTCACGAAAATGGTAAAAAAATATCGTATCACCGTTGCGACATCCGATGGGTTGGAGCAGATTATCATTCGCGGAGCCGGGTGCAGGCTTTTTGTCTGCCAGAGATTTTTGAGGCGGATGTGAAACGCTCAGAGCAGGCGATACGGGAAATTTTAAAAAGATCAATAAGAATTGGAGGAATGACAAATGGCAGCAATTGAAATAACGAAGGAAAATTATGAAGCAGAAGTATTACAGTCGGACAAACCGGTACTGTTAGATTTTTGGGCATCCTGGTGTGGACCATGTCAGATGGTATCACCGGTAATTGAGCAGATTGGAGAGGAAAAATGATTCGATCCGCGTCGGTAAAGTAAATGTGGATGAACAGGGTGAACTTACGATGCAGTTTCGTGTCGTGTCGATTCCGACATTGGTTGTTATGAAGGGTGGAGAAGAGGTAAACCGAATTGTTGGGGCTGCCTCGAAAAGCGAAATTTTAGCAATGCTGTAAAAAGCAAAAGAAGGGGAGTAAAAAATGACAGCGAAAAGAAACGATTGCTTTTTCATGGTGCTTGGCGTCTGTTTGTGTGTACTGCTTGCCGTGGTTATCGGTGATTTTGCAATTTTAGAAAACCGTAAAGAAAATGTAGAAAAACTGAACCAGTTTACTGGAATATGGACAGACAAGGATAAGCATTTTTCAATGGAAGTCCGGCGTGTAACTGCAGATGCAATCTTTTTTTTCCTTAGATGAAAACAGGAATCGATTGTTTGCCGGGCGCGCAATCGGGGACGAAACATATGAATTTACATACAATTCAACAGGAAATGAGTATTTGATGGCAATTCGTCCGGGTATGAACAAAAAATGACGATTCAGTTATTGGACAAAAAGATAAAAAGTGAATTTCCCAGGAGGCGACAATAATAGGCAGAGACCGTCACAATTTAATGGATGCCTGGCAAACAAAACCTCTTTAGCCGAACAAAAAAGCATATTCACTTTCTTCTTATCTGGGAACAAAAAACAAACCGGCAGAAGAATTAGAAAAGATATTGTTCATTTGATCGTTTAGAGATGGCATGATTTGGCGTGTGCATACGCTGTTAGACCAAAGTGTTGAATATTATACGACAAGTCAGTTCGGTATCAATATGAACTCCACGCTTGCGGAATGCAAACAGACATTAGAGAACTAACGAGCGAAGAAAACGCTTAACTGGAATGGGATCAGCCGCCGGTTTGAAAATGATAACTACATCAGACGATTATTACGAATGAATTTGGTGTCATTGTTGAAATGGACTGTCAGTTAAAGAATCTTCAAATGCAAAACGAGAAGGCGAATTTTTGTGAAAGGAAATACAGCGTATCGTTTGCAGGAAACTATACGGGGAAAAAGAAAATTGTGCTGCCAAAAAGGGTGCAGCCGGATTGCTTCAACATGCGTTTGATGCAGGAGAGTATGGATATTCGCTAAGCCAAAAGCGAAAAACATACAAGAAGCATTACCATCCCGAAAGATGTTTTTTTGTGGAAGAAAAATGCTTTTGCAAACTGCGGTTCTCTTAAAATTGAAATCGGAAGCGGAACGAAGAGAATTACCAAAGGGCATATGCCAATATAGTTTCAAAAAAAAGCATATCGAAAAACCGCAGTGGGTTGAAGTAACTCTTCCGTCTTCGCTTGAGGCTGTAGAGGAAAATGCATTTGCTATGCTGAAACCGACAGAGAGTTTGACGGCATACTGGGAGATTTATAACTTTGATGAAACAGAAAATACCGGTAAAAATTGATTTTCATCATGTGTTAAATAGCCCTCATTTTACCTATTTGGGAGACAATGCATTTGGGGGATTATGTTAAAAAGTCTGCCGTCATGTCTTACTTATTTGGGTAAAAATTATACGTTGAGCTCTGGAATTGAAGAGGATAATTATATCGAATCGGAAAATTGATTTTACCGAGTTCCTTGAAAAAGATTTCATCGAATATTATTTTTCTGTTTGAGTACACCTATAAGGTGTATTTACCGAAACAATTGAAATTATTGAGGATAATGCGTTTATCGCCGGTGATGTAGAACAATATAAGATATCCTCAAAGGCATCAAACTTTATCCAGGAAAAAAAGTATGGGAAAATGGATTCGCTCGAAAGACGGCTCTATTCTTTATGCAACTGATTACGTAAAATATTATGAAATACCTGAGAAAAGCCGGCAAAAGGGCAGATGCCAAAAGGTGGTTTGCTAAATAAGCACTATCAGAGAAAGAAATCGGATGTTACTGTAAATGTACCGGAGGGAATTAAAGAAATTCGTGAGATGGCAAATTTAGACTCATATTACAAAAGTGTTTTTGCCAAAAACTCTTCAAAAAGTGAACGTGAGAGGAATTTTTTTCATCGTATGGCAGCCAGAGGGTATTTTCTGGGAAACCATGTGCCGGAATTTACAGGGACAATAGATATTAATGAGGTCGAAAAATTTCAAATTCGAATGTAAAAAGAGGACTGAAACAAAAAATGTATGAGGCACTGAAAGGTCATTTGATTATGCCAGAAGAATCAAGAGATTTGAGAAAATATATTACAACTTTTTGACAAAACAAAGAATTAAACTATAATAAAATGTTGGGGGGATAATCAAATTTTGAGTTTTAGACCCTGGCAGTATAAGATAGAATGGAGGAAAAAAAAGAAATGAAACAATTGGTAAAGGGAATTGTCTTTGCGGCAGCAGCACTTATGCTTATGCAGGCACCGCAGGCACAGGCAAAGGTAAAAGTAAAAAGGTAACGGTAAAGAGTAATTATGGAAGTAGTGTCCATGTTGCAGTTGGAAAAAAAGTGAAACTTACAACGACTGTGAAAGTATCACCGAATAAGTCGGCAAATAAAAAAGTTTCCTATAAATCTTCCAATAAAAAGATTGCAACGGTTTCATCATCCGGATATGTGAAAGGAATCAAAACCGGAAAATGTAAAATTACCGTGACATCCAAAAAGAATAAAAGAAGAAAGCAAAATTACGGTAACGGTCGTAAAGAAAGTAACATCCGTTGCGATTGAAAAGCCGAAAAATCAGTTATATGTAGGAAACAGTCTGACTCTGAAAGCGACTGTAAAACCGGCAAGTGGAAGCTATAAAAAAGGTAACTTGGTCATCTTCGGACAAAAAAGATTGCGACAGTTACAAAAGCCGGTGTGGTAAAAGGAATCAAAGCGGAAACGTCACAATCAAAGCAACTTCTGTGGAGGGAAGTAAAAAACAGCAAGTTTGAAAATGACTGTGATGGCAACCAACAGTGTCGGCATTGCCTCTGTGGAGGTGCTTAGCAACGATGTTGTCCGGGTATCTCTGGATAAAGCGAAGGCATTGACAAACAAACAATTCAAAATAGAAGGAAAGCGCTATTCTTATGGAACATATAACCGCACCTATTCCGTGTCAAATATTCGCAACTATGATAATCGTACCTATGATATTAAGCTGACGGATGATTATAGTGTAGAAAAGGATTCCTATGTCCGCGTCACAATCTCGGATTTGCCGGGTAATGGTGTAAAAACGATGGAAGCACAGGCACTGTTTACCAAATTAAGCGAGCCAAAAGAAGAAAAATGGCTTGGAGTCGTTGGTGATGAGTGGAATAAAACAGTGGATTTAAGCGAGTATGGCTGTGGAAATCTTTCCTATCAGATTACGGGCGAGATTCCGGGAATTACCCGCAAAATTAAAAAAATAATGAAATCATATTCTCAGGCACATTGACAACTGTGACCGTGGGAACGGATATTACCATTAAGGCAACCGATGAAATGGGAACGAAGTTCACAAAAGTGATTCATGTGTATGTTGGAAACGAATCTGCTATCGTGGCGAAAGCAGAGGATATGACGGTTGTGACCGGCACCCAGTTAGATGCAGTTCCATTTCTTGAGGTCCTTTGGCGGCAGCGGTTCTTACAACTATTCTGCAATTTCTCTGCCGGCAGGTTTGAAGATGGATGCGGAAACCGGAACACTTAGGGGTAAAGTGTCCGGTGTTGGCGAATACCGTGTGCAGATTACGGTAAGTGATGAGAAAAATACAAACCGCATGGTTGAAATATCTGCTCTTATCCGGGTGGTTGACCAAAGAAGAGTTGCCGGTCTTGTAGTAGATGAGAAAGGAGCGCCGGTAGAAGGTGTTTCTATCGTCTGCGAGATTTGACGGATGGCAGCATTTTTACTTCGACAACGGATGAAAAAGGAAATTATGTTGTAAATGTCGGCGAGGGAACCTATCAGATTATAGCTTCGCTTGGCGAAAGAAAAGATGCCGTATACCGGTTTACAATTGGTTCCGGCGGAAGAGAACTTAATTTTACATTATAATAAATTGTAGTAGAAAGGAATTATTTTATGCTTGCAAAAATCGTAAGAGAATGTTATGGCAAAGAAATCAGTGAATGCAGAAAGGAAGAACTTTATCATGCACTGCTTACGCTGGTGCAGAAAAGGCAGGGGAAAAGGAAGAGAATACAGGAAAGAAGAAACTGTATTACATATCAGCAGAGTTTTTGATTGGAAAACTGCTCAGTAATAACCTGATTAATCTTGGCATTTACGAGGAAGTAAAAAAGGAACTTTCCGATGCCGGTAAAAGTCTTACAGATTTAGAAGAATACGAGCCGGAGCCATCACTTGGCAACGGTGGTTTAGGAAGACTGGCAGCCTGCTTTTTAGATTCCATTGCGACGCTTTCTCTGCCGGGTGATGGTGTCGGATTAAATTATCACTACGGTCTGTTCCGTCAGGAATTTAAGAATAGAAAACAGATGGAAGAGCCAAATCCATGGATGAATAAGGACAGCTGGCTGATTCGCAGTGACAAATCTTTTTACGATTTCTTTTGGCGGTTTCGATGTGAAAGCATCGTTGTATGATATTTTGGTGACCGGCTACGAGAGCCGGACGAACCGCCTTCACTTGTTTGATTTGGATTCTGTGGATGAAACGATTGTTCATGATGGAATTGAATTTGACAAGGAAAACATACGAAAAAATCTGACCTTATTTTTGTATCCGGATGATTCTGATGACAAAGGCCGTCTTTTGCGCGTGTACCAGCAGTATTTTATGGTAAGCTGCGGCGCACAGCTGATTCTTTTGGAAGCAAAGGACAGAGGCTGTAATCTGCATGACCTTGCTGACTATGCGGCAATTCAGATTAACGACACGCATCCATCCATGGTGATTCCGGAATTGATTCGTCTTTTGATGAAAGAGGGAATCCCATTTGATGAAGCAGCAGAAATTGTAACAAATACCTGCGCCTACACGAATCATACGATTTTGGCAGAGGCATTGGAAAAATGGCCAATGTCGTTTATCGAAGAAGTGGCACCGGCGATTGTTCCGATTATTCAGAAATTAAATGAGAAGATAAACGCACAGTATCACGATGAAAAAAGTAGCAATTATTGATGGAGAGAAACGTGTGCATATGGCACATATGGATATTCATTTTCACTGAGTGTCAACGGCGTTGCCTACCTGCACACGGAGATTTTTGAAAAATACGGAACTGCATAATTTTTATACTCTGTATCCGGAAAATTTAATAACAAAACCAACGGTATTACATTCCGCCGCTGGCTGCTTCACGCAAATTCACTGCTTTCTTCATTCTTATCGGAAACGATTGGAGAGGAATACAAGAAAGATGCGGAAAAATTAAATGTACTTTTTGATTATCGTGATGACAAAG
>VOFC01002240.1_pt1 | contig 16615 bp, 24 predicted proteins | sample 5384161 | NCBI WGS metagenome assembly VOFC01 (sample SAMN12384722, study PRJNA508395) | human gut metagenome | isolation source: healthy gut B | host: Homo sapiens | reverse complement strand
CTGGGAGGGCGTTTATAAGCGCGGATCATTTCGATGCGTCTGCCCGCAGATCGAGCATGAGCCGGACTCCTTCTATGGAAAAGAATTTTATCTCGATCCGGAATTCGGTATGCACCAGAGTGAGGACTGTCTGTACTTAAATATCTGGACACCGGCAAATACAGTGGATGAAAACTGCCGGTTGCTTTCTGGATTCACGGCGGCGCGTTTATGCACGGCTTCAGCCACGAATCCGAATTTGATGGATCTGCTTACTGCGAACGCGGCGGTGATTCTCGTTACGATCAATTACCGTCTCGGTGCTTTCGGATTTCTGGCACATCCGTGGCTGTCCGAGGAGAGCGGTGTCGGAAGAAGCGGAAACTACGCGATTCTCGACCAGATCGCAGCACTGAAATGGGTAAAAGAAAATATCGCAGCATTCGGCGGCAACCCGGAAAATATCACCGTATTCGGCCAGTCCGCGGGATGAGGAGCGAGTGTACAGACACTCATCGTCAGTTCTCCGCTGACTGAAAACTGGATCAGCAAAGCGCCATTTTTCCAGAGCGCCGGCGGCTACGACACCGGACTGAAACGCGATATGCCGCTTTCCCGAGGCAGAAACCATCGGCCAGAATTTGTAGGAAGCTTTACCGGTGCAAAAACACTCGAAGAACTGCGTGCGATTCCGGCGGAGAAAATCGTGGAGCTGCAGGAGGAGTTTCGGCCGGCGGAGCGTAAATCTATCGAGAATGCTGAGCCGTACCGAACATCGACAATCATCTGCTGACCTGCGGCTAACGGCAGTGGCGGGCGAAGAGAAATCGGTATCCCCACTGACACGAGGCAAGCCACAGTCGACTCTGTGATGATACGTCAGGCTCTGTGAAATTACCGACTGTGGATTGAAACAACAGAATCAGTCGTCCAGATCGTTGCGCTCGCGGAAGATCTGATAAATGGTGTCGATCAGTTCATCGTCATCGAGGCCTTCGAACTCGGCTTCGTTGACATCGAGATTCTCGGAAATGATGCGCAGAATGTGTACCGGTTCGTCATCGCCGCCGTCGGCCGGATAGAGAACTGCGTACTCATCCTCCTTGTATTCTACGATATCCAGAAGCTCAAAACGGACAGAATTTCCGTCCTGATCGGTAAGGACAATAAGATTGGAATCCATAATTGCAATATCCTCCTTGGTGTGTTATTTGCCGCTCAAAAACATGCAAATTTAAAATTATTATACTATGAGGAAGTGAATTTGAAAAGAAAAAAGTGACTGGCGTGATACGCTTGATATTTTGCGCTGATACGGTATAATGACAACAGAGTAAAAACTGGCGGCTGCGGCCGTGCCCATGCCCGGAAAAATTTGGGGAAAGGAAGAATTTATGAATTATCAGGTATTAGATGTAAAAGTAAAAGATACAGAAGAAACTGCAAAATTATATACGTATTTTCTGGACAACTCGCGTGAGATTGCTCCGGAACGCGTGCGTCCGGTCATCGTGATCTGCCCGGGCGGCGGTTATGAATGGGTGTCCGAGCGTGAGGCAGAGCCGATTGCGCTGAAGTTTGTCGGAGCCGGTTACCACGCTGTTGTTCTGCATTACAGTGTTGCTCCGGCAGCTCACTATCCGACGGCACTCCGCCAGCTTGCCTGGACCGTTGCACATCTGCGGGAGCATGCGGCAGAATATCATATTGATCCGAACAAAGTAGTAGTAGCGGGATTTTCCGCAGGCGGCCATCTGGCAGCATCGTACGGTGTGTTCTGGAAAAAAAAACATTCCTTGCAGAAGAACTTGGCGTAGACGCAGAGCAGCTTCGTCCGAACGGTCTGCTGTTATCCTACCCGGTTATCACATCCGGTCCGAAAGCGCACCGCGGATCCTTCACCAATCTGCTGGGAGACCGGTACGATGAGCTGGTAGACGAGATGTCTCTCGAGAATCAGGTCAGCCTCGATACGCCGAAGACCTTCCTGTGGCATACCGCGCCGGACGACTGCGTGCCGGTAGAAAACTCCATTCTGTTCTTTACTGCACTGCATGCACTGGAGATTCCGGTAGAAATGCATATTTATCCGGTCGGCGGCCACGGCCTTGGCCTTGCAAGCGAGGAGACACAGAGCTATGAATACCAGAACGCAGTACGCGAAGAGTGCCAGAGCTGGATTTCACTGGCACTGAGCTGGATGCAGCATTTATAAAAAATGTCCCAGAAGGGAGAACAAAGATGAAAGTATTAATTGTAGTAGATATGCAGAATGATTTTATCGACGGGAGTCTCGGCACAAAAGAGGCGGTCGGGATTGTTGACCGCGTTGCAGAGGTGATGGATTCGTTTGACGGAGCTGTTATCTGCACCAGAGATACCCATTTTGCGGATTATCTGGAAACGTCCGAGGGCAGAAAACTTCCGGTAGAGCATTGTATCGAAGGAACGAAGGGTCATGCACTGCAGGATACAATTCAGAAAATGGCGGAGAAAAAACAGGCCGTGGTGATGAATAAGGTCACCTTCGGTGCAAAAAATCTGCCGGAGGAGATCGAAAAACTGGCAGGCGGCGTGCCGGAATTCATTGAACTCGTGGGACTCTGCACCGACATCTGCGTGATTTCCAATGCCATGCTGCTGAAAGCATTTTATCCGGAAGTGCCGATTTCGGTCGATGCATCCGCGTGCGCGGGCGTAACGCCGCAGAGTCATAAAAATGCATTGGAAGCTATGAAAATGTGCCAGATTGACATTGTAAACGAATAGACGGAAAAGAGGAAAAATTATGAGCACAACAAGATTATTTGATCAGGATGCGTACCTGGGTGAATTTGAGGCAACCGTAGAACGGAGCGTCTGCGAGGGCGGCATGTACCGCGTGCTGCTGGATCAGACCGCATTTTTCCCGGAGGGCGGCGGCCAGCCGGCAGATGAGGGAACACTGGATGGAATTTTTGTAACGGATGTACAGGAAATCGACGGCGAAATCTGGCATACCGTGGAAGCACCGCTCGAGCCGGGCAAAACGGTAGTTGGAAAACTTGACTTTGAAAAACGTTTTTCCAATATGCAGAATCACTGCGGAGAGCATATCGTGTCAGGTATCGTGCATCGGATTTACGGTTTCAACAACGTTGGATTCCATATGGGAAGTGATGTCATTACCGTTGATTTTGACGGCGTTCTGACCGAGGAGCAGCTCTACGATGTGGAGCAGGAGGCAAACGAAGCCGTGCTTCGAAATGTTCCGGTTACGATCAGTTATCCGTCAAAGGAAGAGCTGGAAACCATGGATTACCGGAGCAAAAAGAGATCGAGGGCCAGGTGCGGATTGTGACGATCGAAGGTTACGACAGCTGTGCGTGCTGCGGAACCCACGTTGCAAAAACAGGGGAAATCCGTCTGATCAAAATCTTAAGTGCCCAGAAATACAAAGGCGGCGTTCGCGTGACCATGCTTTCCGGTGAAAAAAAGCGTATGCGGATTACTGCTTAAAACACATCAATACCCTCGGCATTGCACGTTTACTTTCTGTAAAACCGGAAGAAGCTGGGGATGCTGTCGTACGGCTGAAACAGAAAAATATTGAGATGAAAAAAGAAATCAAACAGCTCAAAAAGAACTGTATGCACTGCAGGGAGCACCGGAGAGAAAATAATGGCAAAAGAAAAAGAAATCAAAACAAATGCAATGCGGATTCTGGACCGCCAGAAAATCAAATACGAAGTTCTTCAATATGAATGCGATGAATTTATCGACGGGCTTCACACAGCAGAGAAACCGGCGCGCCGGTCGAGCAGTCGTTTAAAACGCTTGTGGCACAGGGAAAAAGCAAGCAGTATTATGTGCTGGTGCTTCCGATCGCAGAGGAAGTGGATCTGAAAAAAGCGGCGAAAGCGGTGGGGGAGAAATCCATCGAGATGATCCATGTCAAAGATATCACTGCAGTCAGCGGATACGTCCGCGGCGGATGCAGCCCGATCGGAATGAAAAAACAGTATCCGACCGTGATTCAGGAATGTGCGGCGAATTTTGACAAGGTTTACGTGAGCGGGGGAAGAATCGGAACCACGCTGTGCATGGCGCCGGAGGATCTGAAGAAGGTCAGCAGAGCGGAGTATGCGGATTTTATTCAGTAAAAACAGAAAAAAACTGTATGGAAGCAGACCAGAACGAAGAAAAAAGTTCTGGTCTGTTTCTTTTTACTGTGATGCGGCTGGAAAATTTCTTTCAAAAAAAGGATCATAAAATAATAGCCAAAAAGCAGCGGTGAAATTGCGATACGATTCTACGAATCCGCGAAAAACGGAAAACCTTTCACACGATTTTTCTTTTTTGGTGTGAGAAATTTTCATCCCGTTTTTGGAGGCAATTCACAAACCGGAAAAAATTGCCGAAAACCGCTGGACAAATCGAAAAGAGGCAACTATAATGACCTCACAATCAAGTTGACCCAAACGAAACGGGAGGTGAGAGACAAGATGTCTTTGCAGCACTGTCTGGTACTGACGGTTGCGACAGGGGCGGTATGGATGGATTTAAGAACACGCAGAATTGCAAATGAATGGATTATCACCGCATGGATCGCCGGGCTGGTTACACAGCTCATCCGCTATGGCGCCGCGGGAGCGGGTATTTTTCTTTTGGGATGCTTTTCCCGATACTCGCACTTTACATTCTGTTCTATTTTCATATGCTGGGCGCGGGAGATATCAAACTCCTATCCGCTGTTGGAGGCTTTCTCGGTGTGCCAGCGATCCTGAAATGTATGATTGTGTCGTTCCTGTCTGGAGCGGTCTTATCTATCGGAATTATTCTTTCTGCGGAAATTTACCGCAGCGTCTTACCAAATTTTTCAATTATTTCCAAACTTATTTTACCAAAAGAAAATACCAGAAAAAAACAGAGCCGGTTCCCTATTACGATGGGAAGTGGGGCATGGAGTGCATCCATTTTTCCGTTCCCGTGCTGATGGGAGTGCTGCTCTGGATTGGGGGATTTTATTGAATACTGCAAAGAAAAAGAGTGTTTTTGCAGTCTGTGACACGGAAATGGAATATGCACGCAATTTTATGGAATATCTGAACCAGAAGAGAAATATTCCGTTCGAAAGTGCATGCGTTTTCCAGTGCGGAGATGTTCCTGGAGTTCGCAAAAATAACGAAACAGAGATTCTTCTGATTTCGGATAAAGCGATGAAAGAAGAGATCCGCCGGTATCCGATCCGTCAGATTATCATTCTGTCGGAGGGCGTACACAGTCCGGTGCTGGATCAGTATCCGGCGGTCTATAAATATCAGTCGTCGGAAACGGTGATCCGCGAGGTCATGGCGTGCTACGGCGTGGAAAACGGTGTCGATACATCGCCTGCGCTGCTGCCGAAAAAAGAAATGCGCATCATCGGCGTTTATTCGCCGGTCGGACGGACGCAGAAGACCTCGTTTGCCCTGACGATGGGGCAGATTCTGGCGAAAAGAGCGGGCGGTTCTGTATCTCAATATGGAGAGCTATTCCGGATTTGAACGGCTGCTGGAATGCAGCTATGACAGGGGAATGAGCGATATTCTGTATTATGCGAGACAGGAAAATCAGGGCATCATCTACAAACTGGGCGGAATGGTCCAGTCGATGCAGAACCTGGATTATCTGCCGCCCGCCGCATCGCCGATGGACATTCAGACTGCAAAATATGAAGAATGGAAATGGCTGTTTCAGGAGATTGAGAAGGACAGCAGTTATGAAGTGCTGATTCTCGACCTCGGGGATGGCGTGGCGGATCTGTATCAGATCCTGGATTTTTGCAATGAAATTTACGTTCCGATAAGGAATGATGTGATTTCTGGCAAAAATGGAGCAGTTTGAAAATTTGCTGCGCCGGTGGGACTGCCAGTCGGTGCTGGACAAGATGCGGAAAATCCACGTTCCGTTCCACACGGCAAACCGGACGGGAAAAAGCCTACTTTGAGGAGCTTGTCTGGAGCGAGCTAGGCGACTATGTGCGTCAGATTCTGCGGGACGGCAGAAGAGGAGAAGAAAAATGACAATGCCGGAAATTCTGCGGAGAAAACTAATGGAGCGGATCGATATCGCATCCGAACCGGATGACGGAGAGGTTCTCGAAGAGATTGACCGTCTGATTTTAGGGGAAGAAGAAACACGGTATCTTCCGGTGGCACAGAAGGCGGAGCTGCGCAGACAGCTGTTTTACAGTGTGCGGAGACTTGATGTCCTGCAGGAGCTGTTGGAAGATGCGGGAATTACCGAAATTATGGTAAACGGCTATCAGTATATCTTCGTGGAACGAAACGGCAGAATTGAACGATATGGCAAAAGCTTTACCTCCGCGGAAAAGCTGGAGGATGTGATTCAGCAGATTGTAGGCCGGTGCAACCGCGTGGTGAATGAACAGAACCCGATTGTGGATGCACGGCTGGAAAATGGAGACCGCGTCAACGTTGTCATGAAACCGGTCGCATTAAACGGACCGATTCTGACCATCCGCCGCTTTCCGGAGCAGGCGGTGACGATGGAATTTCTGGTCTCCATCGGGAGTATTACAAAAGAGGCGGCAGAGTTTCTGCAGGCCCTCGTCCGGACCCGCTACAGCATGATGATCGGCGGGCGACCGGATCTGGCAAAACGACATTTCTGAATGCGCTTTCCGTCTACATTCCAAAGGGCGAGCGCATCATAACCATCGAAGACAATGCAGAGCTGCAGATCCAGGGTGTGGAGAATCTGGTGCGGCTGGAAGCAAAAGAGGCAAATCTGGAATCAGGAACAGAAATTACGATCCGCGATCTGATCCGCGCAGCTTTGCGTATGCGGCCGAACTCGGCGAAGTGCGCGGGCGGAAACGTTTGAATTATTATCCGCACTCAATACCGGGCATGCGGGATCTTTGAGCACGGCACATGCAAACAGCGTGAAAGATATGATCTCCCGTCTGGAAACGATGGTGCTGATGGGAGTGCAGCTCCCGTTGGAAGCAATCCGCCGCCAGATTGCATCGGGAATCGAAATTCTCGTGCATTTAGGACGCGGGGAGGATGGAAGCCGTCGGGTGGAGGAGATCGCAGAGATCACAGGGATGGAGGAGGACGAAATCAAAACGGTTTCTTTGTTTCGAAGAGAATATGGGAGAGGCCTGCAAAAGACAGGCGAACTGGTACACAGAGAAAAAAACTGGAGGGGAAAACAGGATGAGAATACGTGCGGGAAGCCAGGCAAAGACGGGCATGGCAGAGGAGAAGGAGACGAAGGGGATCGACTATCAGACCTGGGAATTTACCGGTCGGGAATATCTCGAAATAGCGGGAATCAGTCTTGGGATTGCCGCCGCTGTGAACCTGCTCTGTTACCGGGCGTGGTGGGCATGCATTGCTGTGGTTCCGGTTGGAATCGTATGTTTTCACACGTATCGGAAAAACCGGATTCAGAGACGGAAAGAGGAGCTGTACGACAGCTTCCGGGATCTGATTGCGTGGATGCACACGGCACTGCGTTCCGGCTATTCCATGGAAAATGCAGTGCTGGAGGCGGCAGGACAGCTGGAACAGTCGCTGGGAAAAGAAAAACATTCTGGTACAGGAACTACGCCGGATGCGTCATAAAATGATGATTTCCGGGCCGGTGGAACAACTGTTTCAGGATCTTGCGGTGCGAAGCCGCATTGATGATATTGCGACGTTTGCAAGTGTACTGGTGATTGCGAAGCGGACAGGAGGAAATGTCTGCGAGATCTTTCAGAATACGTGGGATATTTTCTGTACGAGAATTGACACGATGCGGGAAATCCGTGCGGGCGTTTCTTCCCGGCGGTTCGAGCAGAATATTATGAGTGTTGTGCCGTTTGGAATTCTGGGATATGTACAGCTTTCCTTTCCGGAATTCTTAAGTGTGATGTATGGGAATGTAATCGGGGTTTTTCTTCATGAGCGGATGCCTTGCCGTGTATCTGGCGGCATGGGTGCTTGGAAAGAAGATTCTGGACATTGAGTTTTAAGAAGCAATTGAAGTTTAAAAAGTAAGACTGCGAATCATAACGATTCGTCCGCAAAAAAGGGGAGGAATCAAATGTTGTGGATTTGTCTGACCGCATGGGCGGGGCTGTTCATCTGGTATTTCCGGATGAGAAAAAAGGCGGAAGATCACAAATTGGTGAGACGGATTTTCTGCCTTGCAGCGACAGGGTTTATAGCGGGCACTGCACTCTGCCTTCCGATCGGAGTGCGAAAAGTTTCAGGAGATGAAAAAGCGGAACTTCAACTGGAACGGGGTGCCTTAGGCAGCCAACCGACAGAGGAAAAACTTGAGGTTTCTGTTGGAAATCAGAAACCGGAAAAGAATTACACTGTCTGTACCTGCAAGAGCTTACAGCGCAGAAGAGATAGAAGAGGTGTTCAGTGCGGCGATAGAGGCGCTGGATGAAATCATCTTAGGTGAGAATCTGTCTTTTCATACGGTAAACAGAAACATGGATCTGGTTACGGAAATACCGGGAAGCCCGGTGGCGCTTAGCTGGGAAACAGACAGGCCGTTGTTGATTGACAGCCGGGGTTTGCTGTCAGACGAGATTCCCGAAGAAGGAGTGGAGGTTACGCTGAAAGCGGAACTGGAACTTCAGGGGGAAACAACAGAATATATACGGAAGGTTCAGGTCTATCCACCGGAGATAAAAGGGCGGGATGAGGTTCTTAGGGCACTGAAAAAGCAGTGGAAAAAAGAAAACGAAGCACATCCCGAAGAAACAGCCTATTATCTGCCGGAGACACTGAACGGAGAAACTGTAACATGGTCAAAAGTGCCGGATCTGACAGGTCTGGAACTGGGCACTTGCCGCGGCGGCAGGAGCAGCCTGCTGGGCGGCAAAAGGAAGGGAACAAGAAAAAGCAAGGCAGAAAAGAGAAGAACAGATGCTGCGGGATTATCCCGAAATTGTCAGCAAAATGGTTCTTCTTCTGGGTGCCGGGCTTGGGATGCGGAAAGTACTCGAGCGGATTGCAGTGGATTACCGGAAAGATCTGGCGCTTGGCGGGCAGAAACGTTTTGCTTATGAAGAGATTGTATTTACCTGCCAGGAGATGGAAAACGGTGTTTCTGAGCAGGAAGCGTACCAGCGCATGGGAATGCGTATGGGAACCGGAGCGTATCGTTCCCTTGCTGTTCTGCTGACGCAGAATCTGAAAAAAAAAGGCAGTAAAGGACTGCTGGAATTATTGAAACAGGAATCGCAGGAGGCCTTTGAGGAGAGAAGAAGGCAGGCGAAAACAACAGGAGAAAAGGCATCGACAAAGCTTCTTCTTCCGATGGGCATGATGCTTGCGGTTATTGGTCATACTCACGGTTCCGGCATTTTTGTCCTTTTATGCATAGGGGATGTTTTTATCCCCACAACAGCTGGTAAAGAGAGGGAGGTGGAAATTATGAAGCTGATATCGGAGTTCTGGAAAGAGGAAGATGCGGTGGGTGTTGTGGAAGTGATTCTGATTCTCGTTGTGCTGATCGGACTCGTACTAATCTTTAAAAAGCAGCTTGTGAGTCTGGTCAACAGTCTGATGGAGAAGGTCACAAACCAGAGCAACACCGTATAAACAGGGAAAATGTCCAATACGGAACTCCAAAGAAAAATTTAGAAGCCGGTACGGACCTATATGTCATTTGCATATCTGTGTCTCGGTATATCCTTTATCCGATCCACGGCATCTAAAGTTCGAAAAAGTAAAAGTAAAGTGGAAGGAGCTGTATCCCATGAGGGAAACAGAAAGACAGAAAAGATGGGCAGCCGGAAGCATAACAGCATATTTGTGTCTCGTTCTGATACTGATGCTTCCCTGATTTCCGGGACAATTGCGTCGGTGCGAAATGCCCATGCACGGGTGATGACGGCCTGCGCAATGGAACAGGGACTGTATTCTCTGTTTGCCGGGTATGACAGAACACTGCTGGGACAGTACGAGCTGTTTTTTTATAACGGCGGGGATAAGAGCGGTGTCTGGAAACCTGAAACCATGAGCAGAAAAGTCGCAGAAACTGCGGGAGAAGTTCTGTCCCCCACTGCATCGGGGATGGGAATTCTATCAGGCAGTTTATCTGGCGGACAGGTTACAGAAGTTTATCTCGGCGGCTATCGTCTTGCGACAGACGAGGAGGGAAGTGCTTTCTCCCGTCAGATCTGTGAGGCAATGAAAGCCAGCCTTGGAACTTATGGAATACAGCAGCTTTCCCAGAAATTAAGAGGAGAACAGGAAACCGTGAAACGTCAGGAGGACGGACAGAGCGGTTACGAGGAAGAGGAGGTTTTAAAACAGTATGAAGAATCCAAACAGCCAGAAGAGGGAACAGAAAAAAACAGAAGGTGAAGGAGAATCTGAAACGGCACGCCTTCGGAACCGGATCAGAAGCAGCCGGTACCGGAAGATTTTGTGAATCCGATTGAGGTCATTCAAAAAGTAATGAAAATGGGAATTTTAGGACTGGTCCTCCCGGAAGGGCAGGCACTGTCGCAGGTGGAAACGGATGTATCGTTTCTTGCATCAAAACAGGGAGCTGCAGAGCGGGTTTGGCATGGCAGAGTGTGGAAAAGAACTGAGCTTTGTGGATAAGATGCTTTCGTCCGAATATATTCTGTGGAAATTTCCGTGCTATACCAGCAAGGAGAAGAAGGAAGGGCTGCAGTGCCAGGTGGAATATGTGCTCTGCGGAAAAAACAGTGACCAGGATAATCTGGCGGGAACCGTGAACCGTCTGCTGGCGCTGCGGGAGGCGGCAAATCTGGTGTATCTGGCGAAAGATGCGCAGAAGCAGGGCGAGATGGAAGCAATGGCGGGGTAATTGCCGCGTCGTTTGAGTTCCGGCGGCGATGCCGGTTGTGAAAATGGCACTTGCCGTGTGCTGGGCATTTGCAGAAAGCATTCTGGATCTGCGGGAACTGCTGGATGGTGGAAAAAGTAGCACTGTTCAAAACGGCAGAATCGTGGCAGCTTTCTCTGGAACAGCTTCCGAAACTGCTGGAAACAGGGGATCAGAGCAGAAAAAATGCACCGGGCGGCATGGAGTATTCCGATTATCTGCGGCTGCTTTTGATGCAGAAATCGGGAAAAGCGGTAACGTTTGGAGCGATGGATCTGGTGGAATACAATATGCGGACAGAACAGCAGCAGCCGGGTTTTCCGACTGGATTGCTGTGTCGATGAACTGGAAGCCGGTTTTACGGCGGTAATTGGGAAACGAGAGTATGAGATTACGAGAAATTATGGATATGAAATGCAGGGAGCAGCCTGAAAGATGGGATGACTCCGGCAGGGATACAAAAGGGTGTTCTTCTGAACGGCACATTTATTTCTGGAACCTTATCAAAAACTTATCCACTCTTCCGGGAATTTTTATAAATCCGGATCAGGAGAGCAGCCTTTTGTAAAACGAAAATGGAACAGGGCAAGCCTGACGGTGGAAGCTTCACTGGCACTTCCTGTTTTTCTGATCGCGGTTCTTGTGTTATTAAAAATCGTGGATCTTTACCGGTTGCATGGAATGCTGACGGTATCTCTGCAGGAGTCCGCGCGGTATCTTTCCGTCTGTGCCTACGCGGTGGATGAGACGGGAAAAGAAACGTATGAAATACCGGAAACGGCTGCGTGCATTGCTTATGCAGAAGCAAAGATTCCAAAAGAAATCCGCGAAAATGGAATGGTGACACTGGCAGGAAGCCGTGTGAAAAATGGATGGCTGGAACTGAAAGCGATTTACTGGCCGAAAATGGGAAACCGCCTCGTTCCGGTGCGGAACCGGGGAATTGCAGCGTGTGCGAAAGTGCATCTGTTCTGCGGAAAGACAGAAGAGGAGGCGGATGAAGAAGAGGGCGAAGCAAAACAGATGGTGTGGGTGACTGAGAACGGCAGTGTGTATCATACCGATTCGTCGTGCAGTCATATCAATCTTTCGATCCAGGTTTCCTCACCGGGTGCGCTTGCGTGGAAACGGAATCAGGATGGAGAAAAATATAAGGAATGCGAACAGTGCGTGGGAAATGGCGCTGCGGGTGCGGAAGTTTACTATACGAAATACCGAAACCGGTATCATAACAGTCTTTCCTGCAAAGGGCTGAAACGTAAAGTAAAACTTGTAGCACTGGAACAGACGGATGGACTGCCGCAGTGCTCGAAATGCGCGAAAAAAGGCGGCGTAAGAAAGCCGGATATGAGCAGAGCAGGTGTCTTCTTTCCGGGTGAGACCGGAAAGAAGAACGGTAAACAGAAACTCGGGTTTGCGGAAAGGAGGCCGCGGCTGTGTATCAGGAAGAAGTAAAGAGTGCAATTATATTGATGTATCTGGGGATTCTTGCCGGAATGGATGTGAGGAAACGGCAGATCAGCCTTGTACTGACCGGTGTTTTATTCCTTGCAGGCATTGGATGGCAGATTCTGGTGGAACAGACATCGTGGCTGGAATGGCTGCTGTCCCTGCTGCCGGGAGCGGGATTTCTGACGCTCAGTTATATATCACGGGAACAGGTGGGATACGGGGACGGCCTTCTGCTTCTGACGGTTGGAATCTGGCTGGGATTTGGGCAGACGTTCGGCGTTCTGACGCTGGGACTCATTCTCTGTTCGGTACTCTGCGGAGTCCTTCTGATGCGGAAGAAAATACGGAAACAGGATTCCATACCGCTGGTGCCGTTTCTGCTGCTTGGATTTGTGGGGAGGTGCGGAATGCTTTGAAAGTGAAAATGAGAAAAGCAAGTATTACGGTAGAGGCAGTTCTGGTCGTGCCGCTTGTTCTGATGGTGATTTTTCTTCTGCTGTCGCTGACATTTTTTGTGCACGCACGGAGCTGGTATACATTTGCGGCATATGAAAGCACAATGCTTGCCGCCAGTGAAGGCCGCCTGTCTGTGGAAAAAGGAGAGGCAGCCGCCCAAAGCCGGATGGAATGGTGGATTTCCCAGATACCGCTTCCGGCTGAATCGGTGACCGTACAGACGGTGTGCAGAGAAAAAAGAGATTCAGATAAAAGCAGAAGGAAACATTCTGCCAATCTGGAGTCGGAACGCGTGGGAATATTCGGTTTTGAGTGAAAGCAGGAGAAACAATCCGGTGAAAACGATCCGGAAGATACGGGCAGTAAAACAGATCTGGAACCAGAAGTAAGGACGGAAGCGGAGAAATGCAGATTGATTATAAAAGAGATTTGAACCATACGTATGTTATTTTACAGGAGGAAAAAGAGCCGGACACGGCGTCGTATCAGATCCGTATGCTGCTGACAAACGCAATCCCAGGGCTTTTGGACTGCAAAATCGGGAAAATGGATGATAAAACATTGTTTTACTATGAGGTGACATCAAGGCAGTCACTTCAGAGTGTGTTTGAACAGCGCTCGATTGGGGCGGAGGCGCTGCGGAAACTGTTTGAACAGCTGCTGGATCTTCTCGAAGAACTGGGGCAGTACCTGCTTGCACCGGACGGCCTCGTTCTGCAGCCGGAGCTGGTTTTTGCAGATGCAAATCTGGAGAACTTTTTCCTTCTGTTATCTGCCGGGAAAGCAGGGACACACAGGCTGTTTTCAGAAGCAGATCCGGGAGCTGATGGAATATCTGCTGCCGAAGCTGGATCACCAGGAGCAGGATGCGGTGGTACTCGGGTATGGACTGTATCGGGAGATTTCGGCGGAGATCTTTTCGGTTGAGATGATTCAGGCACTCTTATATCAGACAGGGAAAGAGAAGAAAGAAACGACGGAGCAGGAGGGAAAAAAGAGCGTCCTAGGGAAGAAAATCCGCCTGTACAGATGGAGGAAACACTTTGGGAAGAACAAGAAGTGGAAGCGGCGGAAAATTTTTTTTGTGGAAGCGGAGGAAGAAAAGGATGAAGGACGCTGGAAAAATATTGTGGAAGCAGTGATCTGCATCGGATTTCTGGGAGGTGTGCTGGCACTGCGGTGGACACAGGCTGAAACTGTTTGGTATCTGGTGCTGGGAGGAGCGGCGGCTGTTGTGGGAATTGTAAGTCTGGCATTGGAACTTGTCAGCCGATGGAAAAAGCGGCAGTCGGGAACAGAAACAGGAAGCTATGGGAAGGCTGCAGGAATCCGGAAACAAGGAGAAACAGGAGATGTATTTTCGGAATATCAGAATCGGAAGGGCTTAAAACAGAAATATGGAACATGGAATCCGCAAAAGCGATACAGAACAGCAGGGATGGAGAAGGGATTCCTCAGTCGAAAAAGAGAAAAACATGGGAAAAAGAATGAAGAACAGGAAAACAGAAAGATGCACAGCCTGATGGAATTGGAGGGGCATGAAGAGGATCTGTTTGGAAAAACGGAACTGCTGACCAGCCCGGAGGATGAGGGAAGGGCATATCTGATTCCGATAGATCCGATTGATCTTCCGCTGATCCCGATTGAACGCGGAAGCACATTGATTGGAAAACTGTCAGCGGCGGCAGATGTAATTCTGCCATACCGTACGGTAAGCCGCCTTCACGCAAAGCTGGTCAGTACAGAAGAGGGAGATTATCTGCTGGATCTGAATTCGCGGAACGGAACAACGGTGAATGGCGTTCCATTGATGGGCGAGACAAAAAAAAGAAGCTGGAGGATGGAGATGATATCTCATTTGCCGGGAAGAAATACCGGTATAAGGCGGGAGAGAAAAACAGAAATTAGAGAAAAATGACGCATTACACTTTTTCGATTTGGAGAAAGTGCTGGATGCGTTATTTTTAACACCAGTAGACAAGAAGTCCCCGTTTCTGAAGCGGTGGGATGAATTGCTAAAAGAAACATAACGGCAGTGGCGGGCGGAGAGAAATCGGTATCTTCCACTGACATGAGGCAAGTCACAGTCGAACTATTTTCGACATGTCAGACTCCGTGAAATACCGACTGTGAGTTGAAACAATATGGCAGAATGATCGAAGAAAAAAGGTTATGCGAATGAAACAAAAAATATTATAGAAAAGAAAATTATGTATAAAACTAAAAAAGAGAAATAATGTAAAAATAACGTCATAAAACGTCGAAAGCCGTTGTGAAGCGTCGGCGTATGCGCCGCTGATTGAGCGGAGAATACTATCGCCTGTTTACGAGTATGTTTCTTCACTTTGGCATCCAGCATCTGATCAACAACATGCTGCTTCTTTTGTTCCTTGGGGATTACCTGGAACGCGCAGTTGGAAAAGATCCGTTATCTGGTCATCTATCTGGGCGGCGGACTCGTCGGAAATCTGTAGCCGCAATGCAGGTGGTGCACAATGAAGCCGATGCGGATGATATCGCACAGGAAACGATGGTGAAATTGTACCTGAATATTGATGCGCTGGATGAAGACAGAGTAGAAGGCTGGGTCCGTGTCGCTGCAAAGAATCTGGGAATTGATTATCAAAGAAAAAGCACAACGTTTTGACTGGAACGAACTGGACGAGGATCTTCGGGCGGAAGAGATGGAACTTCCGACGCTTGCAGAGGAAGAAAAGCAGGAGAGAAATCATTTTTCGGGAAGTGATGGATGCACTGAAAGATCATGATGAATCGGGTTATTATATTACGCGTGAAATCAAGGTGCATGAGCGTTCGGAAAAGGAAGTAGCATCCGAAATGGGTATCACCATCGGAAATCTGCGGGTGAAAAAATGACCCGGACGAAAAAAATGGCTTTGCCAGCACTGCTGACAAAGCCAGAGAAAGGGATTTCTGTAGTTACTATTTGCGTTCGCATTCCTGGATCAGGGAAAGGATGCGGCCGATGGAATCGGTGTGGCTGCTCTTCTTCATCGCATTGATGTGGGTCTGACGGTTTTCGTAAACCTCACGGATTGCGGACTGAAGAGTCTGCGCATTCACGGATTCTTCTTCAGAACTTTACTGTAACCCTGACGCTCAAAGGAACGCGCATTTAAAATCTGGTCTCCGCGGCTGGCATTGGCAGAAAGCGGAATCAGAATGTTTGGTTTTTGCCAGAGCACTGATTTCGCAGATCGCATTTGCGCCGGCGCAGGAGATGATCAGATCTGCTGCAGCGAAGATCCGGGAGCTCATCTTTGATGTACTCGAACTGAACGTAACCTTCGGTACCATTTAAGGATGCATCAGTTTATCTTTACCGCAGAGATGAATCACCTGGAAATCTTTCATTGGTTTCCGGGAAATTACAGCAGACCTTTTGCAGCGGACGGAATACACCAGCTTATTTGCCAGGCCAGGCGTCATATCCGATTCATGGATGAGCGCCGGGACTTTACATGCTTTGGCGGCAAGGACAACCGGTACTGAAACGAAGCCGCCTTTGAGAAGACAACGCTTGTTTCAGCTTTTTTGAGCAGTTTTTTTGCTTCAGTAGCTTTACGACGCGGAATGGATCGGAAAAGTTTTTCGATCGGGAAGTAGCGGCGCAGCTTTCCGGATGAAATTCCGTAATACGAATAAGCTGAGATTCGATCAGCTTTGCGCTCCATACCGTCGTAGGAACCGATATAAGATTTTATAACCTGCTTCCCTTTTAATTTTGGAATCAGGGCAATATTCGTAACATGGCCGGCGGTACCTCCGCCTGTCAGAACAATATGCTTCATGAGAATTCCTCCCTGGAATTTGATAATATCATTTGGCTTTTATTATCCCCTCAAGAAGAAAA
>VOFC01005625.1_pt1 | contig 16623 bp, 28 predicted proteins | sample 5384161 | NCBI WGS metagenome assembly VOFC01 (sample SAMN12384722, study PRJNA508395) | human gut metagenome | isolation source: healthy gut B | host: Homo sapiens | reverse complement strand
TTGAACTCTACTTCCATGAATCATCTCGTCAGAAGGACATCAAGCTAAAGGCGAATTCATTAATATTGATAATAAAAATCTACTACTTTGACAAAGACAATGGTCGTAAAGTCAAGGACACTTCCTTTGAGTTAAACGGTATCCATTATATCGCAGATAAAGAGGGTAACATTACTATCCAAGGTGATTCTAGATTCCATAACCAATATGTCAGCGATGATAAAGGCAACTGGTATTACTACAACTCCGATGGCAATAAACTCATTGGCGAACAAACCATTGATAACGTCAAAGTTTACTTTAAGGACAGTGGAGTCCAAGTTAAAGGACACTTGCCCGAATGGACACTTTTATGACAAGGATAGTGGTGAACTTGTTACTAATGCTTATGTAGAAGACAATGGAAACTGGTACTATGTCGATGAAAATGGTCAAAAAAACTCATTGGAAACCAAATTGTTGATAGTTATCATGTTTGTTTTGACGGTAATGGTCGTCAACTAAAAAGGTGAAGCTAGCTACTCAAATTCAGGTCTACCAAAACATTACTATGATTTGCATAATGGACAAATGGTTATCAACTCTCTTATTCAAATCGATGGAAAGACCTATAAAGCTGATAATGAAGGTAAACTCTCTGAGGTACCATATGCTTTAAACTATCGCAACCAAATTGTTACCGACGAATTTGAAAACAGCTATTATTATGACTACCAAGGAATGATGGTTAAAAATCAATACGTTACTATCTATCACCTAGAGAATGACTATCTTAACCCTAAAATTAGAAAAGTCACCTATTATGCAGGATATGACGGAAAATTCCTTCACGGTCCCCAAACAATAAATGGTGTTGCTGTTTATTTCAATGTCTATGGTGAACAAATCAAAGACCAGTTCGCAGACGATGGTTACTATTATGATAAAGATACCGGTGCTCGTGTTAATTTAGGAGTCAACCAATCAGTTATGATAAATGGTAAATGGTATTATGTTGACCAAAACGGAAAGCAATCTAAAAGGAGAGTTTATTAAACAAGGAGGAAACAAATACTACTACGATAAAATTGATGGTGAGCGTGTCATTGGAACACTTTTGAAGTGAACGATAAACTTTATATTTCAGATCAAGAAGGTGTCACATTACTGAAAAAAGAAAGATGATATCAAAAAATGGACTGTTCTATGATGACTACCACAATATCCATTATATGAATGATAATGGTCATCTAGCTAGAACATATACGTTCCTTCTGACCACAATGGATTTAGTAGGATGATACAAAACCTTTTTACTATTTTGGTTCCGAAGGAATCGCTTTAAAAGACGAGCATACTATTAATGGTGAAACAGTATTCTTCGATGAAAATGGAGAGCAAGTAAAAGGAGGTTTCGCAAAAACGGTAAAAATATTACGATAAACATTTTAAACTTCACAAAGTTAAAAAACATTGGGTAACTATTGCAGTGACAGGGCTAGCTTTGGGATTGAGTTTTGCAGGTCTCAACTATGCTTCAGCTGAAGAACAACCTACCCCTGTTAATGAAGCAACTGTTGAAGCCATCATCAAAGAAGGCGCTATTGACGTCGATGCGCCAGCAAGTAATGAAGCCACAACTAAACCTACAGAAAATACAGCTGCTACCGCTTCGAGCGAAACTGCCACAGTGTCAGAAACACCAGTAGTCACCTCTGAAGTTACTTCAACAGAAACTATTTCTGAAAAAAAACAAGCTCTGAAGTCTCAAGCACATTTGTTTCAGCCTCTGAAAAACACAAAAATTCAGAATCTAAATCATCTGTCGCAACAAGTGTGACAGAAAAAACTGCGAAGAAACTGCATCCCATGAAGACCGTACTATAGATGTTACCGACAGAGGTATTTACCCACCTCCACCATGGTCTTCTCGAGTGGAAAATGTTACAGGTGGTGAGTATTACACTGACGATGATGGTTTTTGGCATTATAGAAATGAAAATGGCGATGACTACATTGATGGTCATACTATCGATGGTGTTAAGGTTTATTTTGACTATAAAGGTAGACAAGTAAAAGGAAGATTTGGCTTAGATCAACACTTTTTACGATAAAGATTCTGGTGCTCTAGTTACGTCCAGTTATGTCAATGATGGCTATAACACCTACTATGTAAAACAAAGAAGGGTATAGGCTTATCGGTCATCAAAAATTAATGGAGAGTGGACTTACTTTTAACGATTCTGGCGCCCAGTTAAAAAGAGTCATTCGACCCTGAAGGTCGTTATTATGACGAAAATGGTCGACGGACTGACCTCGGTACTAATCACTATTTTCAATTACATAATAAGTGGTACTACATCGGAAATGATGGCAAGATTTTAAAAGGACCTCAAACTATCGACGGTGTTAAAGTCTATTTTGGTAATTATGATGGTATCCAAGTAAAGGGTGACTTTGCTAGTGATGAGCATTATTATGACAAGGATTCTGGTGCCTTGGTGACTAATCGCTTTGTTCATTCAATATACGACTTCTATGTAGATGAAAATGGTAATAGAGTTACAGGTCAAAAAAACATTGGAGGTACTTGGTACTACTTTTGCACCTGCACAAATCAAAGACGAATTTGGTCCTGATGGCTATTATTATGATAAAGAAGGTAAACGAACTGATTTAGGTATCAATCGCTATTACCAACTTCACACACACTGGTATTATATTGGTAAAGATGGCAAGATTTTAAAAGGACCTCAAACCATTGATGGCGTGAATGTATATTTTGACACTGATGGCAAACAAGTTAAAGGGCACTTTGCAGCTGATAAACCGTTTTTACGACAAAAATAATGGTTGGCTCGTCACCAATCGTATTGTGAATATGTATGGTGATAAAACCTATTACATTGATGAAAAACGGCTATAAGTATACTGGTGTCAAAAGAAATCAATGGGGCATTGTATTATTTTGAACCTGAACAAGTTTTTAATAAATTTGCCGAAAATGGTCGTTATTATGATGATAAAGGTAAACAAGTTGATTTCGGAACAAACCGCTTCTTCCACTTAAATGGATATTGTTACTATGCTGGAGATGACGGCACAATTTTAACAGGCAGACAAACGATTAATGGTATGGATGTTTACTTCGAGAACACTGGTGTCCAAGTCAAAGGCAGATTCATATCTGATTATTCAGGTAAGAATTTCCGCTATTATGATAAGGATTCCGGTGCCTTAGTCAAAAAATCAATACGTTATTGCCTATAATGGTACTACTGGTCAAAACGAGAGATATTATCTGGATAATCAAGGACAACCATTAACCGGACCTCAAACCATTGATGGAAAGCAAATTGTACTTCACGAATTAGGAAATTACTCTAACAATTACGGTGGTTGGCAAATATTCGATAATTTTGCTGAAGGACGGTACTATGATCAAGATGGTAATCTCGTTGACCTTGGTAAAAACCGATTACGTCCAAATCAAAGAAAATTGGTACTATGTTGGTAATGACGGAAAAATCTTAACAGGATACCATACAATTGATGGTGTTGATGTCTATTTTGATAACAATGGTGTACAAGCAAAAGGAACATTTGACTCTAATGGCAGGTTCCTACGATAAAGATACTGGAGGATTAATTTATAATCAATTCATTACAGTCAAAGATAAAACGTACTATATCGACGATGAGGGTAGGCCCGTTGAAGGTTAGCTGTTATCAAAAATACCGAAGTACTTCTTTGACAAACAAAAGGGACTCAGATAAAAGGTGACTTCGCTGTGAATGGCAAATACTATGATGGTATCACTGGAGCTCTTGTAACCAATAGCTATGTACGGAGTCGGATCAGATTGGTACTATGTAAATAGTAAAGGTAAACGCCTCAAAGGAGCTCAAATCATTAATAATGTAGCCGTTTACTTCAACCCTCAAAATGGTAAAACAACTTAAAGGTGGATTTGACGAAGACGGTTACTTCTACGACAAAGACTCCGGTGCCAAGACTGATTTAGGAAAGAATCACTATGTGCAAATCAACGATGCTTGGTATTATATTGGTTCTGAAGGTAAAATCCTAAAAGGAGAGCAAACTATTGATGGTGTACAAGTCCATTTCGACACTATTACTGGTGTTCAAGTTAAGGGTAACTTCATTACTAAAGATGGACGATTAATTACTGAAAAGGATCATGCTAGCTATACTCCGGCTGAAAAATTCTTCGATAAAGATTCTGGCGCCCTAGTCAAAGGTCGTTACTTACCCATAAAGGCAAGTGGTATTATGCTAATGATCAGGAATCTTACTAAAGGGTCTCAGACCATCGACGGTGTAAATGTCTACTTCCACCCTTACTACTTCGTGGTCAAGCTAAGGACCTTGTTTTGGACGGCTATTACTATGATAAAGACACTGGTGCTCGGCAAGAAATCCCTAAAAATACATTTTTCAAGGCCGGAAACAAATTATACTACTTTGATAGTAATGGGGATTTCGGTAGAATGACAATAGATGGAAAAAGACTATTGTGTTTATTCTTGGGGTGAAGTTATTCGAGGTGGATTAGGACCCTACAACACTCTTCCATATTATGATGAAGAAACAGGTGCTGCTATCCACAAAACCGGTCCTCATAAAATCAGGCAATAATTGGTTTTACCTTGATGAAAACGGTCGAAAAAGTCAAAGGGCTACGAGAGAGATTAATGGTAAAATCTATTATTTCTCTGATGGACCAGAATCAAGATATGGGCATTATTATGATCAGGTCCGTGGCTTATTAGTTAACCCTTATAATGAAAATTACTATAATAGCACTTCAAAAGCTGCACCTACATACTTCTTTGATGCTGAGACAGGTGCTTTTTTAACTAACCAATTCTTTAACTGGGAGGAGATTGGTACTACTTTTGTCCTGACGGAAAAGCGCTTATTTTTTCGATCAAGTTATAAACGGACAACATCTCTACTTCAGAAATAATGGTAAACAAGTCAAAGGACAATTTATCTCAGATTATAAAGGAACTCGCTATTATGATGAAAATTCTGGCGAACTTGTTACTAATCAGACACGTACCATTAACGGAGTAACCTATCTCTTTGATGAAAACGGACGTCCTACTCAATTGTGAGATTTATCTTATTATAGTAAGTATGTTTGTCTAAATGTTCTTTAAAAAAACACAAAAGGAAGTCGACAGTTGGTCAACTTCCTTTTTCATATAATCAATCACTGTCATTCAAACAGAACCCAATTATGACATTTTTTAACATTTACGATTATCTTGTAAAAAACTTGTTTGTAATTAAAAAGTATTATAATAAAGATAGGTGAGCATGTAAGCGTTTTACAAAACGTTGAAAGTGTACTACAGAGGATTAGGTTAGGAACTTGGCTTTAGAATTCTAACGTCAAAATAATTTTTTATGCATGAAAACTGGTCCTTAGGCACTTTGGCATGATAATCTAAGGCTCTTTTTCATACACATCTGTCTATAATATAAAACTAGAGCTTTAGAGAATGCTTCAAACTAAGAGCTCTAGTTTTTTTGTATTTGAAGACACATGCCATAGGTTGGATTCAATAATTAAACGAAAGGAGATAAATAAAAATATTAGGATAAATAAGTGAAGACACTTGTTTCTAGATATAATTACACAGCATAAGCATATTCTCCTTGCCACACGTTTGACGTGCTCCCCTATAAAATCTTCTTATGGTCATGACATGAGAGATTTAGATATAGGGACTCAGTCGTTTTAACAGATTTGCCTACTTTTAACACTATTTTAACGGCGAGCTTCTTTATAACCACCCAAACATCGGTGTTCATTTTATGAAAGGAGTCTATCATGAATACTGAAATGAATTATCCATGGCACGTGTACAAAGAAGCACCTTGTGGCACTTTCTTGTGTAACCGCACTAGCTGCTTTTTCAGTTGCTCGCCCTGCATTTGCGGAAGAAGTAAAAGCATCTGATACGAATGCTAAGACCGAAGTTGTCGCACCTGCTATAGAAAATGTAGTGGCTACTGTTGAGACTAAGACACTTGATGAAAATCCAACAGCAACTATAACAGATGCACCAACAGGCACAAGCATTATCACCAGCGAAGCTACAAGTGTTACCACTGATACTACAGCTATTCCTGAAACAGCTAAACCCGCTTCAGACGCTTCAAGTACAGTTATCTCTGAAACAAATTCAACAAGATCAGAAATACCTACTTCTAAAACAGGAGCTACAGTAAGTGAAACTGCCAGTATGGAAAACGCTAGATATGAGGACATCTCAGAAAATCGACTTAAGACTGATGTTTCTTCCTTCAATAACGATGAAAACACAGAAATTCAAGACGAAGATCCTGAAGAAAATATTACAGGTGGTCAATGGTATAGTGACGTACAAGGTAGTTGGCACTACAAAAAGACGGTAAAGACCTTATAGGCGCACACGTTGTTGACAATCAGCACGTGTATTTCCATGAAGATGGTAAACAAGCCAAAAGGTGAGTCTGTCCAACGTAATAACCATTATTATTTCTACGACCAGAATCTAGGGCATAGGATAACTGAACAGTTTGTCAAGGTAGCTGATTTTCCTCACGATGAATACCGTTACTTTGGTAAATATGGTGTAGCTGTAACAGGCTGGCAAGATATTAATGGAAACCGTTACTATTTCTATCCTGACACTGCGTATAGAGTCTCCATTCCTTGGTACCAAGGAGATTGGGATGACTTCCATAAAGTTTACATTGATAGCAAGCCATACTACTTTGGACATGATGGTGAACTTTGGCGAAACCACTATGTCAGATCTCTAGGGGAATTCCTGGTGGCTATAAGAGCATGGATTTCGGAACATTTTACCTCGGCGATGACGGACAATACGTTACAGGCTGGCAAAAAGAAAGGCGAAAAAGAATATTATTATTTTGAATACGGACGGCAAGCTCGAGGAATCGGATTCAACAACAATGACAGCCAAACCAATGTTATGGGGCAATTTATTAGGTTCCCAGAAGGTATCCGTTACTTTGAACCTTATACTGGTGAACTTGTCAAAAATCGTATGATTTATAACGACAAGAATATGCTTTTGAATATTCACATGGTTATATTCCTGGATGGCTCTATTTCGATAAAGACATGGTATTGCAGTAACTGGACTTCAACAAGTTTGGGGTGAATACTACTACTTCCGTGATGCAGCTGGTCTCCCCAATAAGAGTTCAAGGGAGAAATTGTAGACTACAAGGGACATAAGCTTTACTTCGATCAAACAATGGTCAAATGTGGCGTAATCATGCCAATATTGATGGAAAAATTATCATATTGATGAAAACGGCTACCTTACAGAGATTTAAGTCATCAATCAATTGTAATTAAAGTTATTTTTGCATTATTTCAGTTTTTAAACTGAAAAGATTTTAATATGAAGGGGAATTTATCATGATTACGAAAAGGACTAACCCAAAAGAAACACCTTGTTGCACTTTATCTGCGAACCGCTCTCTAGCTACTTTTACTTTAGTCGCACGACCTGCATTTGCGGATGAAGCGAAAACACCTGAAACTTCTAGTCAACCAACTGAGATTCTTGCACCTGCACAAGAAACTGCAGTAACTAATGTTGAGGTCAAAGCAACTACTACAAATTATCTCAACTAATACTGAGCTACCTACTAGTACTAAGTACAGGTCTTAGTGAAGCGCCTAGCAGTGAAGTCGCATCATCTGAATTAGCAAGCGAATCACCAGTAGAAATCACTTCTGAGCAAGAAATTAGCAATCAAGATAATCAGGTAAATAAAGCTACACCTATCAAAACGGCAACTTCAAGAAGCATCTACTACAAAAACTTCGGTAGAAAAGTCAATGAACCTATTCCTGTCGAAGAAACAAAAACACCTACAAAAAACAGTGAACAACCTGCCCCAATCGATGAAAATGAAAGCCAGTCACACCTTCTGTAACACTTGAAAAATGCACCTCATATTTCTGGTGGACATTATTATAGTGATGATAATGGTAACTGGTATTACAAGGATGCAAACGGCAAAAATCTTGTCGGTCTGAACTATGTGGATAATGTTCCTGTTTACTTTAGCCAAGACGGTATTCAAATCAAAGGTGGTTTTGCAGAGGATGGCCGATACTATGACAAAGATTCTGGTGCTCTTGTAACCAAGACCTTTAAAGAACTCTTAACTTATATTGGTCGTGATGATATCAACGGTCAAAACATTTATACTACTGATTGGTACTACCTTGATGCCGACGGACGGCCACTTAAAGGTCCTCAAAATCTTGGTGGTACAAACATGTACTTCTTCCCTAATGGGGCACAAGTTAAGGACGTTTTGCTCCTGATGGACATTACTATGACAAAAGATTCTGGTGCGCTTGTAACTAACAGCTTTGTCCATGTCTACAACTGAATTTCCAAAATCAAGACGGAAATCGTGTTCTTAAATTTATGCTTACTATTCCGAACGACTCTGCTATAGGATCTGACGGTAAATCACACTTTATTGATATGAGCCACTATCCACTTTCCAGCAATGACTTGGATCGTGAGGACTATTACTACTACGTTGATGCTAAGGGGGATAACAAACTGACAGGACCTCAAACCCTAAACGGCATCCATGTCTACTTCGACCAAAATGGTAGACAACTTAGAAGTGAGTTCAAATTTGACGAAGATGGTACCGTTCATTATTACGATGCAAAAAACGGTGCACGCGCTGAAAATACCATTGTCAGAACCAACACTGGTGCCTTCAAATTCGATGCAAATGGTAATGGACATTTGATGGGACCTGGTGAAGAAACAGACACTCCCGTCATTCCCACAATCTCCCTAGACAAGGCACCACGAGTTTTTGGTGGTCACTATATTATAGTGATAACGAGGGGGCAACTGGTACTACAAGGATGCAAACGGTAAAACCTCATCGGTCTCAACTGTTGACAACATTCCAGTCTACTTTGACAAGGATGGCAAAACAAGTCAAAGGACGTTTTGCAGAGGATGGTCGCTATTTTGATAAAGACTCTGGTGCACTTGCAACAAAACGCTATCTTGAAACTGAAGATGGCAACTGGGTTTACGTCAATGATAAAGGTGATAAACTCAAAGGGAGAACAAACTATCAATGGTGTTAAAGTCTACTTTGATGATTTCACTGGTATACAAGTCAAGGGACATTTTGCGCAAATGGTAAATACTATGATAAAGATTCTGGTGCTCTCGTAACCAATGCTTTTAAAGAAATCTTAACTTATATTGGTCGTGATGACATCAACAATCAAAATGTCTATACTACTGCCTGGTACTATCTCGATGCTGATGGTAAGCCATTAACAGGACCTCAAACCTTTGGAAATAGTCGCTTTTACTTCCTTCCTAATGGCGCACAAGTCAAGGGACGCTTCGCCCCTGATGGACACTATTATGATAAAGACTCTGGTGCTCTCGTCACTGATAGCTTTGTTCATGTCTACAACTGGAATTACCGAAATCTCGATGGTGATCGCATCTTCCACTTCACTATTACCATTCCTGGAAATGATCTCGTAGATCAGGATGGACAGTACCCAAGAGAAAGTAAAGATTTAGATCGTGAAGATTTCTACTACTATGTTGATGCTAAAGGGGATAAACTGACAGGACCTCAAACCTTAAACGTCATCCATGTTTACTTCGACCAAAACGGTAAACAACTTAGAGGTGAATTCAAATTTGACGATGACGGAACTGTCCACTATTACGATGCTAAGAATGGGGCACGCGCTGAAAATACCATTGTTAGAACAAACACTGGTGCCTTCAAATTCGATGCTGACGGTAATGGACATTTGATGGGACCTGATGAAGTATAAGAAAATAATTCAAATAACAACTATTGATATCTCATAATTACTTTGATTTAGGAATCGCTAAAAAGGAAGTCGGCAACTGTCAACTTCCTTTTCATATCACAAGTAAACTTTTTTCCACTTTAAGAAAACTTTAGGCTTTGCTTTATATACTATAACCATCCTAAAACTTTTTTTTTTTCATAATCTCCTAAATCAGGGCCTAGGTTCTGGATTTTTTTGCGTGAAGGAGAAGTAAATGAATTTATGAAATTTGAATCAAAAGCTTTTCTTCTTTTGCCGGATTAATCATATCTAGGAAATAAGCATGTACCCTTTTCGTCACCCGTTAATTCTGGATGAAAAGAGGTCACTAACATCTGCTTTTCTCTAGCTGCCACGATAGCCCCATTGACTTGTGCTAGAATCTCCACTTCTGGTCCAACAGCTTCAATAATTGGCCCACGAATAAAGACCATTGGGATCTCCCTATTCCCTTAAATTCAGCATCTGTGACAAAACTGCCCAATTGGCGACCATAGGCATTTCTGGCTACATTGATGTCCATGCTTGCCAAATGTTTTGTTTGGTCCCCTACTATGGTTTTGGCTAACAAAATCAGACCTGCACAGGTTCCAAATACAGGTAAGCCCGAATCAATTTTCGCCTTAATTGGCTCAAACAAATCTAAATCATGCAAAAGTTTCCCCATGACTGTCGACTCGCCCCCGGTAGAATGAGCCCGTCTAAATCAGCGTGCGCTTCCCAATCCTGTCGATTTCTGATTTGAACTGTTTCAACTCCAAGTCCGTTCAAGACCTGCTCATGTTCTGCAAAAAGCACCTTGCAAAGCCAGTATTACGATTTTTGTCATCTATTTTCCTCGCTCTGCCATTAAGATGTCAATTTCATCCTTATTGATACCAACCATGGCTTCCCCAAATCTTCTGACACTTGCGCCAAAATATCCGGACGATTATAGTTAGTCACTGCTTTGACGATAGCTTCCGCACGTTTTTTCGGATCTCCAGACTTGAAAATTCCCGAACCAACAAAGACACCTTCAGCACCCAGCTGCATCATAAGCGCAGCATCCGCTGGCGTCGCTACACCACCTGCCGCAAAATTGACAACCGGCAACTTGCCATGTTCATGGACATAACGAACCAAATCAATTGGCACCTGCAAGTCTTTTAGCAGTAATATAGAGTTCATCTTCTCTAAGATTTTGAATACGGCGAATTTCTTGATTCATGAGTCGCAAGTGGTGAACAGCCTGGACAATATCACCAGTACCAGGTTCACCCTTGGTACGAATCATTGATGCCCTTCAGAGATACGGCGAAGAGCCTCACCAAGGTCCTTGGCTCCACAGACGAAAGGCACATCAAATTTGGTTTTGTCCACATGAATAAGGTCATCGGCCGGTGTCAAAACCTCACTCTCGTCGATATAATCAATCTCAATCGCCTGCAAAATCTGTGCTTCCACGAAATGACCAATACGCACCTTAGCCATCACTGGAATACTAACAGCGTCCTGAATTTCCTTAATCATCTTAGGATCACTCATACGTGACACACCACCCACTGCACGAATATCAGCCGGAATGCGTTCCAAGGCCATGACCGCAGCTGCTCCCCTGCCGCTTCAGCAATACGTGCCTGCTCAGGATTTTGAACGTCCATGATGACGCCCCCTTAAGCATCTGTGCCAAATTTTATTTAAGTCGTAACGATTTGTCATTGCAATCACCTCTCATGTTTTTATGCCCTTTATTTTACACAGGATGATTTTTTAAAAAAAAAGACTCTATTTCCCAAACTGTATGGGGACAATTACCATTTCAAGCATATCTATAGACGAAAAATAAATAAATTAGGAAAACTCTTTTTATAGGCTATAACTATCACGAATATAAGAATCTTTTTATAAAATCATGGCGTTTTTGTATCCGCTTTCTATTGAAATTATTAGAAAATAGGATTAAAATATAATCGTAAATTAATTTTTGGTATTCATGATGTTTTTAATGTCACAGCATGAATTTACCAAGTCACCATACAAGGGGAAAATTATGGAAAACAAAGTTCGTTTCAAACTTCATAAAGTTAAGAAACATTGGATTACAATCGCTGCTTCAAGTTTGGCTATCGGGGCTTCACTGATTGGCCTAGGGCAAGTCGGAGCCGATGAAGTTAAACCAGAAACGACTGCTGTTATCAGTCCTGAAAATGTCGTCTCTGACAGCAATCTTGAGACAAGTGCTAGCCTCATTACAAGAACCGAAGTAGCTCCAACAAGTACACTTGTTGAGAATACTTCTAGTGCAGCAGTATCTACTGACACTACACCTACTAATGTCGCTAGTCAGCCAACAGAAACAACTGCTACACAGCCTAGTAACGAGACCGATAAAAGGTTGAAACCGCTCAATCTGGTGAGACAGCTACAACCGATAGAAGTGCTGAACCTGCCACCGACAAACAAAATACAAATGAAAATAAGTCAGAGGAAACACCTTCACAAGGTGGCAGCATTCATTATGATGAGCAAGGTCTCTAACTGGTATTCACATCTAGACAAGGCAATTGGCCACAAACTAACTGGCCGGAAAAACCATCGATAATTTAACCTCTATTTCCATGACAATGGTATCCAGGTCAAAGGCCAAAAAGGTTGATTGATGGCAAGGATTACTACTTACGATAAAGATAATGGACGTCTAGTAACTGATACAAGATTGAAGAGACGGAAAACATTATCAAGCAGATGAGAATGGGGTATCCAGAAAAACAAACTGCCTACAAACATTACTGGTGGACATTTTGACAACCAAAAAGAATGGTCTTATATCACTGAACAAGGTGAAAAATTGACTGGTTTCCAATATGTGGATGGTGTTGAACTCTATTTTGACAAAGATGGGAAACAACTCAAAGGTCAAGAAATCACAGTTGATGGAAAAAACTATTACTTAGATCAAAACACCGGTGCCCTTCTCAAAATTTCTTACCGGTTGGTCTGAAAAACAGATTATCTCACGGTATAAAACAAACTACATATACCATACTAGTTACTTCAACCGAGATGGCATACGTGCCACAGGTCTCGTTAAAACAGCAGCTGGTTTCATTCACTATTTTGATGAAAATGGCGAACTGCTTAAGAATGTTGCTGTTAATGTAGGGGCACAACCTATGTCTTTGGAGAGAGGACGTCTAGCTCGAAAATCCTTTATTTGGGATAAGGTGGATTTCACCTTCCCTGAAAATGTTAATTTTATTATGGTGATGAAAAGGGCCACGCTGTTAAGGGACTTCAAACCATTGATGGTTACCAACTTTACTTCGATAAAGACGGTCGTCAAGCAAAAATTTTCAAATTGATGGTAAAACCTATTATTTGATAAAAAATAATGGACGTATGGTTAAAAATCAATGGGCCTCAGTCAATGTTGGTGGAATTAGATCCCATCAAGGATTTATACTTTTGAAATGATGGCCTGCTGGACAATTGGCAAGAACAAATATGGCATTGTTGAAATACCGGTATCTATGCTTCTAATGGCATCTATTCAATCAATGGTAAAAACTATCTACCAATTAGTCAAAGATGCAATGGCGTTGTTGAACGGGGAAAGTCTTAAAATATACTATCGGATGGAGAAGTCCTAACTGGTAAACAAATTATCGATGGAACAGAATATATCTTTGCTTCAGATGGTCAAGTCGTCGATGGTGTTGTAGGTTATGACGGGAAACTTTATCTAGTCAAAGATAGTAAAATAGAAAAAACTATTTTGGAGCCTTCTTTTCTAAAAACAAATTTTGGGTGGAACTTAATTTCACTGGAATCTATGGAACTGATGAAAACGGTGTCCTCCTAGAGGGCATCCAACGAGGCTTAGATGGTCAACTTCACTACTTCCAACCTGAGGTAAAAAGTGTTGATAAGCCTACATGGAAAGAAATCGATGGCAAGCGCTATCGTCTAACAAAATCATATCGAACAGAAAATATGCTGGTATGTACACCACTATTATCCTTACTAACGACACTTTGAAAGTCGATGATAAGACCTACACAATTGATAATGAGGGAGTTGTGACTGAATTTACGGCTAAAACCAATTTGTTCGTGATGATTTCTGGAACTGGTACTACTACGACAAAGAGGGCAAACTCCTAACAGGCCGTCAAACCATTGATGGTGTTCAACTCTACTTTGATAAAAATGGTAAGCAAGTCAAAGGAAACAAATCAAAGGTGAGATCCTTATAGATGGAAAATACTACTATTTCGATAAGAACAGTGGCGAACTCCTTCGTAATGCATTCCATTCCTTTAGTTCATATATTCACTACTTTGGCAATGATGGAGCACAAGTTTTCGGCTGGTACACAATAAACGGTCACCGTGTTTACTTTAAAGAAGACGGTCTACAAGCTAAAGATAATGTCCTTTTAATTGACGGAAATTATTATTATTTCAATCAAGATGGCCAACTTTTGTTAATGGTTCCGCTAAATCATATAATTGGTTTATATCTTGCAGATTCAAGGAAGGAAAACTATTATCCGGGTGGAAAGAAATTCGACGGTAAAACCTATTACCTAGATCCAAGCGAAAAGCAACACTACTATAATAGAACAGCAACTATAGACGGTAAAACCTATCTTTTCGGTTCTTACGCAGAATTATTGCGTAATGACACTAATTACGCATATGCTTCAGACGAAAATGGAATCGTTCGAACAGGATTCTACCGCACCGACAAAGGCTACCTCATGCTATCTTGGAGCCAAGAGTACTTCTCTGACTACCAACCAACTTGGAAGGAAATTGACGGTGCAAGCTCTATCACTTCGAAAAATCAACTTCATTAGGGGAAACATCTTTACGGTTTCCTCCAATCACAACCAATGCAACCCTTTGAAAAAGATGGCAAAACTCATATGTCATTTGACGAAAATGGTGTGGCAACTGAGAAAGCAGAATTAATGGGGAGAGAGATTTCTTTCTCCACTTTAAGAAAACTTTAGGAACGTTTCGCTTTGTATACTGCAACCATCCTAAAACTTTTCTCATAATCTCCTCAAAATCCAGGCTCAGGTCCTGGATTTTTGTGCAAACATCTACTTCTCTCAAACGTCTCTATTGCACTATTAAACTTTAAACTATGAGTATGTATGAGTTTTCTATTGAAGTTATTAGAAAATAGGATTAAAATATAATCGTAAATTAATTTTTGGTGTCTCATGTTGTTTCAATGCCATGAATTTCTACTCAAGTCACCATACACAAGGGGGAAAATTATGGAAAACAAAGTTCGTTTCAAACTTCATAAAGTTAAGAAACATTGGATCACAATGCTGCCTCAAGTTTGGCTATCGGGCTTCACTAATTGGACTAGGACAGGTCGGAGCTGATGAAGTCAAGCTGAAACGACTGCCGTTACCAGCGTCCTGAAAATGTCGTCTCTGATACAGCAATCTTGAGACAAGTGCTAGCCCACATAAGAACTGAAGTAGCTCCAGCAAGCACTACTGTTGAGAAAGTTTAGTGAAGCAGTATCTTCTGACACTGCATATACTAATGCGACTAGTCAGCTCACAGAAACGACTACTACACAGCCTGCTAACGAGACTGATAAAAAGGTTGAAGCCGCTCAATCTGGTGAGACAGCTACAACCGATAGAAGTGTTGAAACCTCATCTGAAAACAAGCGATAACGTAACTCCATTCACAGGAAACACCTTCACAAGGTGGCAGATTCACTTGATGAGCAAGGTAACTGGTACTCATTTCCAGGCGAGGGCCACAAACTAACTGGCCCACAAACCATCGATAGCTTTAACCTCTACTTCCATAACAATGGCATCCAAGCAAAGGGTGAAAAGGTAACCATTGATGGCAAGGATTACTACTACGATAAAGATAATGGACGTAAAGTAACTGATACAAGTATTGAAGTAGACGGTAAAACCTATTTAGCAGATGCCGATGGTATCCTTACCGAAAACACAACTACCTACCACTGAACCGTCGTTCCATCATTAAATACCAGAAAACAATGAAAATTAAAATTTAAAAGAATGATTATGAAAAATTAGCGATTGCAATGATGCTGAGCAGCTTTCTGCCTTTGGCAGCTTCAGCTCAAGTAAATTGCAAAGTACAGACCGCTTGCCATCCGCAAGATGTGAAACACTATGATACAGAACGTCTGCGTAGTTCATTTATGATGGAAAAGGTGATGGCTGGATGAAATCAATGTTACATACACCCTTTACGACTGTCTTATTTACGGAGGAGCTATGCCAGTAAACAAAATTTTGAAGCTGGAAACTTTCCGTGAACTGGGTCCGAAATCACTTTACTTCCTTGAACGGCGTGAAATTCAGGAGTCATCAATGTAGGCGGTGACGGCGTAGTTACTGTAGACGGTAAAGCATCCTATGAAATACAAGGAAGCCCCTATGAACGTTGTGGAATAAAGAAGTTATTTTCTTTTAAAGTAATGATTACGATAAACCGGCTAAATTTATATCAATTGGTACCGGCTTACAAGCCATATTGCTACTTCCAATTTGATCACTACTGACGCCAAGCTTCAAAAAGCAAACTTAAACAGTATGCTTCTTTAGCGATTTCAGATCATTATGGAAAATGGAAGATAGCAACGACCGTATTGTAAATCAGTTAATTGTAAAAGATGTATTGGAAAGAGTGAAAGCAATACGTAACTGAACGAAGGCTTGA
>VOFC01000209.1_pt1 | contig 16638 bp, 15 predicted proteins | sample 5384161 | NCBI WGS metagenome assembly VOFC01 (sample SAMN12384722, study PRJNA508395) | human gut metagenome | isolation source: healthy gut B | host: Homo sapiens | reverse complement strand
CATCAAATCCGACGTCACGTAGGCTTTCAGCAGCACATGCAGCACATCGTTGGCAAACAGGCGGCTGTCTTTTCCGGGCTTCATCAGGGGGGCCAGGGGGCAACGGGCACGCCTATCAGGGTTTGAGGCTTCGGCCAGCGAGGCTTCGAAGTGTTGGCGCACGCTGTCGGGCGTGAGCTGCAAGTCGTCCTGTGGGTCGAAAGCATCAATTTGTTCGTAGGTTTGTGCCAGTGCCGAATGCCAAAGTGCCTTGTCAACGGGGTTGGTTTCGTTTTGCAGCTCGTGCTGAATGAGGGTCGAGGTAGCTGCGTACCGAATCGGGGTCGATTTGGTATCCCCACACGGTTCGCATCAGGAAGGCGCGGAGCAACTGTGCTTCGTTCTTTTCCTGCTGTGCCTTTTGCATCACGGCATCTACGTGTTCGATAACCGTTTGGGGCAAATCATTCTGCATGGCTTGTTCGGCTTGTTTCCACAAGCTGTCGTATGTTTGGGCTGAAGCCCCGACGGCTGCCGATTGCAGCACAAGGGCCAGGAGTCTTTTCACGTTCATGAGTGCTATGATTTAAGATGTTTGAGAGTCTGCTTTTATTTAAAAAATGCCGCAACTGGTATTTCCTTGCACCAAAGGTTTGATATTTATCACACATTCGGCAGTTTTTCTTACATTTTTTCAATTATTCAGCACAGAACAACACATTTTTATATTTTCCGCACTGTACTGTGGATGTGGGTGCTTGGGGCTCTGAAAGGAAACGTGTGGCTAACGGCCTTTGTAAATGCCAACCGCCATTTTTTGACGTACATTCCTACTTGTTCCCCAATGTATAACCTGCAATCACGTTGAACTGTGAAATAGTTCGCTGCTTAGGGCGCGTAGGGCGGATTTAAGAAACGGGTGAACAAATGTAAAAACACAAAGTTCGCCTTTAGCTTCAGGGCAAGGCGGAATGAGCGTGCGTGAAACCGAGTTTGGCGTTTTTCTGAAAACGCTGATTTTCAATAGTTCAGAGATTGTTGAAACTAGCTCGGAACTATTTCGCACTGGCTCGGAACTAATTTCAACAAGCTTGGAACTAATTTCAACAAGCTCGGAACTAATTCGAACAATCGCGGCGTAATTTTTGACGACGGTTCATCGCGGGGTTCAAACAACGGCGAGCTGAGGGAAAAACAAACTGACTATTTTAATATAATTTCACCTACATGGCGGTTTGCTGTTTAACATTTACGGCCAACGGAGAGGTGAGGCTTGGGGAATGGGCCCTACAAAAACGCGACAGTGCCACTCCGGGCAGGGCATCTGCTTAATGTTCGCGTCGCCACCACATCCACACCGAACGGAAGTAGCTGGCATAGCCCAACACGCCGAGTAGCATGACGAGGGCTGTTTTCAGTCCGTGCGAAATTAGGGCAAACGATTGGGCCACGCCTTTGGTGGTGTGATACACGGTGGTGAGGGTTTTGACAATGGCAAAATGCCAGGGACCGGCTCCGGCAGGGGTGGGCAGCAACACGCCGACACTGGCGGCGGCAAACACATGTATGAGGTCGGCGAGGCTTAAGTGGGTCAGGACTTCGTAGCAGGGAAGGAGCAGGTAAAGTTGCAAAAAATTGCACACCCAAATGCCGACACAAAGGGTGCAGAACGAAAGGGGACTGCGCAAACGCAAAATGGCGGTGATGCCTTCCCACAAATTGACCAGAAAGCGGCGAATGTGACGCCAAAGGGGAAAACTCAAACCCACAAGCAGACACACAACGCAACCGATTACGACGTAGAACGTGTAGCTGGGCAGGGCCAACGTCAGGCCTTCGCTCATGCGCTGAACGAGGTCGACGGTGTTTTGCCAACGCAGCGAAACGGCCAGAGCTATCACTACCAACAGACAACCGACGTCGGCCAGTTTTTCGACAACCACCGTGCCCAGTGCGCGGGTGCTGACGGCCGAATTGCCGCGCTGCACCAAGAGCGAACGGGTGAGTTCGCCCAAACGGGGGGTGACGCTGTTGATGAGGTAGGATATGAAAATGAGTTCTACCGAACGACGCCGACTGATATGAATGTCGGCCGATTCAAGCAACATGCGCCAACGCAGGGCGCGCAACACATTGGCCAGCACGCCGGCGGCCAATGCCAGGATAATCCACACATAATTTGAACGCTGACCAAAAAATTCGGCCAACGTGTGCACATCGAATCCACGGTAAATCCACCACATCATGGCTGCACCGGCTATCGTCGAAAGTATCAGAAACACTATGTTTTTGTCGTTCCGTTCATTGCTGTGTTGCGAATAAAACCAGCGGTCGCTAAGCTAAAAATAACTCGCGGCCGGCTTGTGTAAAAGGGGCTTGAAAATAGGAATGTGAATTTACTTATTTTGCCAGAAAAAACGGCTTTTTCTCTGCTAATTATGGCAAATTATGCGCTTTTTTAGACTTTAGAAACACGGCCTTTGGGTTAGTTAAGAAAAAACTTAGTAAGTTTGCAGCACTGAAGCAACGATTGAAAAAGGACAGGAACTAACATCATTATGGAACTTGATAAATTTGCGAGGCAGCTCCGACTCATGGAATTGCTTACGCACAATTACCAATATAGCATTGAAGAAGTCAGCGAAAAACTTAAAATGAGCAAACGCTCCATTTATCGTTACATCGATGCTTTCAAATCAATGGGGTTCGTGGTGCGCAAAGCGGGAAGCAAATACCGCTTAGACCACTCGTCGCCCTTTTTTCAAAACATAACCAAAGATATTACCTTTACTGAGGACGAGGGACTCACACTGTGCGAGGTGCTCAACTCGGTATACAACAACTCGGTGCAAATTCGCTATCTGCGCGAAAAACTGGGACGACTCTACAGCACCGACGTGCTGGCCAAACACGGGGTAGACAACCAGGTGGCACAAAACATCAGCACCATTTACCAGTGCATTCGCGAGGAACGTGTGGCTTTGCTGAAAAACTACGATTCGCCCTCGAGCGGAAAAGTGAGCGACCGCGTGGTTGAACCTTACATGTTTTTAAACGAGAATGCCGAGGTGCGATGCTTTGAACTTTCGTCGGGAATGAACAAGACGTTTAAACTTTCGCGTACCGAGAAAGTAGAAAAAATCGATTTGCTATGGTCGCATAAAGCGGAGCACAAACCTTTCTATGCCGACCTGTTCCACTTTTCAAGCGAAGAGCGCAAACCTGTTTCACTGCTTCTGGGGCCACTTTCGACCAACCTGCTGCTCGAAGAATTTCCCGATTCACAACGTCAGTTGCATCTCATGCCCGACGGCCGCCATCGCTTCGACACCGAAGTGTGCAGCTACAAAGGCATAGCCCGTTTCGTACTCGGACTGTTCGACGATATTGAAATTGTCGACTCTCCTGAATTTATGAACTACATTCAGCAAAAAGTAAAGGCTGTGGGTAGCAAATATGCCCAGGCTGAAGAACAATAAATCAAACCAATGACTACATTCAAAGAACGCATCCACCTTGACTTAAAAAGACTACCTTACGGGGCTTGACCTTGTTGACAAACGTTTGCCCGAATGTCCCGACCTTGACGCATGTCGCAACCAGCTGCTCGAAGCTTACCTGCCCGACGGTGTGCGCGAATTCAATGCCTACCCCACGGTATCGTTGGGTTGGATGATGTTCTTAGGCATGGCTTGGGCCGAATTCTGGGACAAGGACTGGAGCCGCTACGCTGCCGAGCCCCAACTCTACGAACAAGTGCGCGATGTGCGTGGCTACGACTGCATGGACGAATACATCATGGAGGAAGTGTTACACCTGGATGCCACGCTTACCGACCGGGTGAACCGTGTAGTAAACGAATGTGCTGCCCGCACGCTCAGCAATCTGCGTCACGCCGATGTCGAACCCGGCACCCCCGAAGCCTTCCACGCCTACGTCGACTGCCTCAGCGAACTCTACACCTTTGGTGCCGCCATACACCTGAAGCATTTAGGCTACCACATGACGCTAATCGACTAACTCCTCCCTCCTTACTCCTCACCCTAATTTTTATCTTTGAACAAGATAGGATGCGGCTCGGCAACGGCAAATGAAAACTTGCGTTTTTCTTTGCTATTGCCGAGCCTATCCGTATCTTTGTACGTATTGAATTACAAACACAAGTAGTACGACAATAACTATGTCAGAAAAACAAGAATTTATTTCTACCCGAAAGGGAGTTACATATCTTGATTTGTTTGCAGGAGCCGGTGGTTTCAGTGAAGGGTTCATGCAAGCTTACACGGATGATAAATATTATGACTTTTATTTAGCGAGCGATATCAATGAGAATTGCGAGCTTACACACCGTGTTCGTTATAACAAAATGCTTGGTCTTGACACCAAATTCATTTGTCAAGACATTATGGAAGATTCCTTTTTGCCGAATCTACTCAAAGAAATAGGCAATAAGGAAATAGAAGTTGTTACGGGTGGTCCAAGTTGTCAGTCATTTAGTCTTGCGGGACGAAGAAAAAAACTTGACAAGCGTGATGATTTGTTTTATCACTATCTTAAAGTAATCAAAGCTCTTCGTCCTAAATATTTTGTAATGGAGAATGTTAAAGGAATCCTTACAAAAGATGAAGGCAGAATAAAAGAGAGAATACTTCGTGAAATTAGATCTATCGTAGATGATGCTAAAATGAATCAGCTCTTCGCATTCTTGGACGATGTTTTGAAACCACAAATGTCAACTTCATTATATAATGCCTTGTATGAAAGGCTCTGTATGGTGACATGCGCAGACAACTTGGAGAAACTTAATGAGTTCTTCTTTAATAATCTCGACCTACAATTAAAGGAAGTGACCAGACATTTGCCATATAGTGTAAGCAAGAGTAATGAAAGTGTAAATACTATTCGTCACGGACTCTTATTGTTGGGAATGAAGCAACAACGTGATGCCATCCGCAAGCAAATCATTCAGTTGAAGACAAGTGCTCACATTGATAATGACACTTTTGTGGATGGTTATAATGCTATCATAGAGACTATTTCCGATGAACAAATTCTTGAACAAACTCTTGATGCTATAGACAAGGTAACTCTAATGGGAGGTTGTGAGGAAGAAGCAAAGATTCTGAAGAAATCATTAGAACTTCTTACTTCTACATTTGATGAATGCATTGAATATATTCAAGAGCAGTTTAAAGATAAGGCAGAACTCTTAAACCATCTGAATAGGCTAATAAAAGAGGTTAGGCTTTATAATATAGAAGAGCCGCTTGTCCTTCTTTCTTCTAACTATGGAGTTCCACAAAACAGAGAACGAGTTGTATTCATTGGATGCCGAAATGATCAAGAGGTTATCAAGGACATTCCTGCTACTGTAACAGACAATGACAAAGTGAAGGTTTATGAAGCCATTTGGGATTTGAATATGGTTGGTAACGGCGAAACAGCGACTTCCTATAAGGAACCCACATTAATTTCCAAATTCGAGAACACCAAAATTCAAAGAGCAATACATGGAGAGCCTGATAGTCATGGGGACTCTTGTTTTCTGAATGGTCAAAAAAAGGTCGTTTAGGGCATCGGTTCGTATTTGACGATGAGCCTTTCTATGTCGTAAATATGGCTGGATTGGATGAGGCAAAGAAACATCAGCACATGGAATTGTTCAACCACCAAACAAGTTTACAGAATGAAACGGTACGAGAGCGGTTGAAAATAATTGCTCAACATGGTGATTATGACGATGCGAAGGCTGAACTTAAAGAAAAGGGCTTAGTATCACAGAAGCGAAACTACGTTGTTCTGAATCCTCTCGGCCAAAGCCCCACTGTATGCACTATGCCTGATGATTTTATTCATTATTCTGCCTACCGTCCCATGACTGTACGTGAAATGGCACGTCTTCAAAGCTTTGACGATTCATTTGTATTTCAAGGCAAACGGCAGACCGGTGGTAACAACCGTCAAAAGGAAATACCTCAATATACTCTCGTCGGCAATGCAGTTCCGCCGCTGATGGCAAGAGCTATTGCGAATACATTATTAAAAACATATTAAATAGTCGTCCCTTAAGAATATCTTTTTCTGTTGATATTCAGTAATTTAGTCTATAAAATTCTTTGATAAATCTGCAAGTTTTAGTACCTTTAGGTCAAGAAACTTGCAGATTTTATGATTAAAAAAGACGAATAATATCCCATCTTTATTCAGTAGCCTGTCAGACATGCTGAATCAATCTCACCCACTTTACCAGTTAGCTGACAAAATAGATTGGGAAAAATTTGAAACAGCCTTTCAACCATTATATTGTCAGGACAATGGCGTCCCGGCAAGCCAATCCGTTTAATGTGTGGTATGCTCATCCTAAAACATCTTCGTAATCTGTCAGATGAGTCATTGGTGGAACAATGGAGCGAAAATGCTTATTATCAGTATTTTTGTGGCATGCAAGAGTTCACTCCGTATGCCCCATGTGCCTCTTCAGAATTAGTCCATTTCCGCCAACGTATCGGTGAAAAGGGAGTTGAACTTATCTTTCAAGAAAGCATTCGTGTGAATAACGAGAATGATGATGACCACCATCATGATACAGCCTTTATTGATTCAACAGTTCAGAAAAAAGAATATCACTTACCCCACAGATGCAAAGTTGCATAAAAAGATTGTGAAGAAAGTTCTTGGCCTCGTGAAAAAACTGGGGCTTCCTCTGCGTCAAAGCTACACCTTTGTGCTGAAGCAAATCTATCGTGACCAGCGTTTCCGGAATCACCCCAAAAACAGGAAAAAAAGCCCTTAGGGCAGACAGGCATTTACGTACAATAGCCGGAAGATTAGTCGGGAGTTGAAGCGTAATCTTAAAGAGAATCATAACTACGACAAATTGCTCAAACTCTTTGAGACCATTCTTTCCCAAAAGACGTAATAGCCGAAAAAAGATATATTCAATTCATGAACCTGAAGTACAATGTATCAGCAAGGGTAAAGAACATAAGAAATACGAATTTGGCAATAAGGTATCCATAATACGTTCTGTTACAGGCATTATTCTAGGTGCTATGTCCTTCCGCAATGAATATGACGGTCATACCATCGAGTCTTCCTTAGAACAGGTGGAACGGTTAACCGGGCGAAAAAATCAAACTGTTGGCAGGTGACAGAGGATACAGAGGCAAAAAGGAAATTAACGGGACAAAGATTATGATTCCCGACGTACCTAAGAAATCAGACAGCCGATATCAGAGGTTGAAAAAACACATGCTTTTCTGCAAGCGTGCAGGTATAGAACCGACAATAGGTCACTTAAAGTCGGATTATCGTTTGGGCCGCAACTTTTATAAGGGTGTGGTAGGAGATGCTGTGAACGTACTTCTCTCGGCAGCAGCATATAACTTCAAAAGAGCTATGAAAGCTCTTTTGGGCATGCTTCAAAAAATATGCGAGATACTGTGTTTAAACAATATCTCGCAAAAATGGGCTTTTTAAGGGACGACTAAATAGAGAAAATTGCAATATGGTTAATATGCGCCCTTTCACTGCCTTTGAGCAGAAAAACTTGAAGTTTCTGGTGAACCATAACGTAAAGTTTACACAAGTTGAGATTACCCCTACTGGTTTAGGTAAGGGTATTCTCGACTCAACTACTCCTATGCGAACCTATTTCCTTGAAAAATGGTATCCATAACTATTCAGAACAATTTCAAGGGCAAGAATATAAGCAAATGAAAACTGCTTGCATCCTTACAGATACAAAGCAGTTCCTTACAAAGGCATCTTTCTATCGTCCTAATACAAAGAAAGGCGACCCACGAATGTGGATTTATGGATTGGGCTCATATACCAAAGGCAACGATATTCATGTACTGTTTTGGCATGATCAAATATTGTATAGCATAAACATTACCCATATTGATATAGAGAAATGCTATAACTCAGCCATTCTTACACCGATGAAAGACGTTCTGAATGCTATCTATAATGAAGGAAACTCTGTATCAGAAGAACTTCTTAATCACTTCCGTGCTGTAAGAGACCAATGGTTTGAGGCAGAAGTAACAGCTGACACAGGTATTGGCAGAACCATTGAAACTTTCCTCGGTATTAGCATGAATAGCGATAAAACGCCGGATTACAAAGGTATTGAGTTGAAGAGTCATCGTGACAAAAGAAGCAGCAAAAAAAACGTATTGTTTACCCAAACTCCGGACTGGGATTTAAGCAAGTTAAAATCAGGGCGTGAAATAGTAGAAAAGTATGGATATATTAATGCTAAAGGGATTTAAAACATATCAGAACACAGTACAGTGTGCACCTCCTAATAGCAATATGTTATTCTTGAATGTAATCACGTAAACGAACTTCTTGAATTACAAGCAGAGAAAAAAAAAATATAGAAGATATTGCAGTATGGCGATTGGTAAAATTACACCAACGTTTGCAAACGAAGCATCGAGAGACATTTTGGATTGAGGTAGAAAACGAGTTGAGCGATGGCAAAGAGTACTTCCGCTATAAACAAATAGAGCATACAAAAAATCCCAATGTTGGACAATTTGACATTCTTCTCGAAAAGCATTGTGTATGAATGACTTGCAGGAGGATATGGAATAGGCTATTCCGAGCCTCTTACATGCCGCCTTGGCCAAGTTGACAGCAGCAAGCGATGCATTGAAGTGAAAATCAATTTTCTGAAGTCGGTTGACTGACAATTGGTGATTCCTGCATGCTGCTTTCCATCTCTAAAGCAAAACTCCAGCTGAAACCTGGTTCTGTAATAATCCAGCACCTCGCGTCCATCCATGGAATCGTCTGTAGAAAATAAAGCTGCCACTTGTCAGTCCTCCCGTCCATCGGATACCAGATGGCCAAGGAAACATACCTTTTGAGAGCTTTTGCATATACCCTCAATCCGTATAGCTTTCCCTTGTTCACCTTGTATTCCTTGCACCGGGTCAGATCCAGATTGGCAAAGTCAATCCCTACCGTCAAACCACTTGGGATGGCCACGTTTTTCCTGTTTTCTGTTCCAATGTCGGATAGTACAGGATTACGTCATTCCGAAAGCGGCTGATGACATGGAAATCGTTCTCACACATAGGCGTTATGAAAGTTTCCTTGGAAAAGAATGCGTCTGCAACCACCGTTCTGGATATGCTCTGTATCTTGTCTTTTCTACTGATAAGATAACTGCTGTACCAGTCAACGAGGTTCTTGTCCATATTATCCAAGGTCTTACAATCCGGCGTCTGAATGGAACCTAAAGTCATGCATTCATGGTTGTCGATGTCAATGACACTGATGCCCATGATTTCCAATCCACGCTTGTACTCTCCTGCACAACCAGACCAGAAGTAGCCTATCCAAGGTGTCTTCTTGCCTGATTTGGGGATATAGGAAGGATCGATGGCGATGGCTTTTCTTTTGCCTGTGAGATACTTGCTGATGATAGAGCCGTTGAACGCAAACCAATCGAAAGTTTCATGCTCAAAAAGGTTACGATAAGTCTGTTCTGAGAAACAGCCATATCTGCCCAATTGAAGGAAGTTTATACGATCTGGGATGGCCATGAATAATTTCATGGTGTCCATGAACGCTTTTTCAAAAGGTTTGTGTATATTAGCAACTGATTTGAGAGCCGACAGGCACTCAGATTGGTATTGCATAAGGAGTGTTTCTTTAGTCATAATCAGAAGAGTTCAGAGACTTCTAATTTACTAAAAACCAACGAATTATGCAATGCTTTTTATCTTTGTTATCAGCAGATTGCACATTTTTTCAGCACATTTCTTCATGCTTAACCATTCGTTTTGACAACATTTCAATGACCTCTTTAGTGTTTTTCGAACCGACTTTTGCCGGTTCTATGGTTTAACTTTTTAATTTTTCGGTAAAAATTTACCGAAGTATTGATATGATAAATTGGAAAGATATCAACTATTACACAATTTCATTATTTTTCGCGTGTGGAAAATGCGCCGGAATGCCCATAGATAAAGGGCTGAATGCCTATTTAGGGGTGTGGAAAACTTTCGAGCTGCGATATTAGGAAGCGAAAAATTAGATTTCCGGGTGATGGAGTTGTATCTTTACTTCGCGAAGTCAGGCTGCACCTCAGCATAGCTCTTGAGAGCAAGCTCTCATCGCTCTGCATTCGATTTGCACTGACATTGCACCGAATTAAGAGTTTCGACTCAGCTTGATGGATGAAAAAACAATATTCCTTATTTATTCATTCAGCGTTCTTTGACATGATGTTACAGTTGCAAACAGCTTCGTTGGCTACCATTGAAAAATGGTTGAGAATGACGAATTTTAGTTTTAATCACATCACAAATAGGGAAGGTTGTGAAGAAAAAATGTAAATTTGCTTCCGAGAAGCACGTTTGAACCTCTACCCTACGGATAACGGGGGGATTTTGAACTGAAATCAAGACGGAATAGCACTGACTGACTGGGGGCTGTGACGCACAAGGAGGAAACGAAACGTGCTGAATGATTGATTACTCATCACCTAAATGAATGTGACATGAAAAAGACTTTTACAATTCTTTCGATGGCTGCACTGATGGTGTCGGCCGGATGTGCTAAAAAGCCGGCTACGGCTGAGGCTGCTACTACGCAAACTGCACAGGTGCAAAATACGCAGGCTACTACTAATTCGGTGGTGAAAACCGTGCCGACTTCGGTGAAAGGTGCCGATGTGCTGCAAACCATTGCTGCTAACTATAAAGGTAAAGTGGTGCTTTTCGACTTCTGGGCTACCTGGTGTCCGCCGTGCCGCAAGTCGATGAAGCTGATTGACGAAATCAAACCTGAACTCGAAAAGAAGGGTTGCGTGTTCGTATACATCACCGGTGAAAGTTCGCCAATGAACACTTGGACCGAAATGATTAAGGGTATCAGTGGCGATCATTACCGCTTGACGGCTACGCAGTGGGACGAAATGTGCAAGGCTCTTAACATTCCGGGCATTCCCGTTTACTTGCTCATGGGCAAGGATGGCAAAAAGGCTTACGACAACTTGAGCGAAGGCGGATACCCGGGCAACGAAATTTTGAAGAACAACATCGAAGTGGCGCTGACGAAGTAACGTTGGCGTTGTGATTGGTTCTGACTGTTATGTCGGGTTGGCAGGGGCTTGAATACTCTGAGCTGATGGGGCTGGGGTTGGAACAATCGCACACACACGAAAAAAAGCATACGCCCGTCATACGCGCTGCTTGCGGCATCGGAATGTCCGAATGCCGTGGGCGGCGTATGATGGGCGAATGCTTGCAAAATAAGTGACCCAAATAACATGGCACGAAAATCAAAACAACAAAGTAAAGTGAGCTACCTGGCATTACTCGCTGTGATGGTGGTGGTGGGCTTCATTGGATTGAAAAAAGGCGGAAACGAGAATTTACTGCCTGAAAAAGATGAATGGTTGCCTAACAAGGACGCACAGATTGTCGACAACAAAGCGGATACGGAGAACTATAACGACCTGGCTGAAAGTGGGGGAAGATTAGAAATTCCGGTGTATGAATCGCCGCGCGGCGGACAAATTATCCGTCACACGGGCTTTACACTGTCGTACGATGCTGACTTCAAAACTCCGCAATGGGTGGGCTGGGAAGTAACGGCCGACGAAACGCGGGGAAACCAGCCGCGCGAAAATTCGTTTAAACCCGACCCGATGGTGCGCGGTGCCAAGGCGTATCACAAGGATTATTCAAATTCGGGCTACGACCGCGGACACATGGCACCGGCTGCCGACATGAAGTGGAGCGAGGTGGCTATGAAGGAGTCGTTTTACACATCGAACATCTGTCCGCAAAACCGTAACTTGAACCGTGGCGACTGGAACGACCTGGAGGAACTTACGCGACAGTGGGCCGTGCGCTACGGGGCTGTGAGTGTTACAGCGGGACCTATTTACCGCACGCGAACGCCGAAACGTATCGGGGCTAACCGTGTGGCGGTGCCTGATGCTTTCTTCAAAGTGATACTTATCAACACGCCGAAGAATCCGAAGGCTTACGGCTTTATTTTTGAAAACCGCGTGGGTAGCCATCCGCTGAGTTATTACCAACTGACGGTTGACGAGGTGGAAACTGAAACGGGCATGGACTTTTTTGCGGCATTGCCCGATAAGGTGGAAAACCGCATTGAAAGCGTGAAGCCTTCCTTGTAGGCGAAAGCGTGAAGCCTTCGTTGTAGGCGAAAGCGTGAAAACTGCCTTGTGGGTGAAAGCTGCCTTGTGGGCGGTGGGCGCTTAAGCATTTATCAAAAAAAAGACAGACACCGGCTATGACGAGAAATATGTGACTGTCTTTAAGCTAAATAAACAGTGAACGAATGATGCACAACAATAAGAGAGTACTCGTGGCCATGTCGGGAGGTATCGACAGCTCGGCGGTTTGCCTGATGCTGCAGGAACAGGGCTACGAGGTGGTGGGCATGACGATGCGCGTGTACGACCTTCCCCGACAATTTGCCGAGGGCGAAACCGACCCCGACTTTATCCGTTCGGCTCGCGAACTGGCCGATCGGCTGGGCATCGAGCACCATGTGGCCGATGTGCGCAAGGAGTTTCGCGAAAGCATCGTGGCTTATTTCATCGGCGAATATGAAGCCGGACGCACACCGAACCCTTGCGTTTGCTGCAACCGCGACTTTAAATTCCGTCTCATGCGCGAATGGGCCGACCGTCTGGACTGTGCATTCATGGCTACCGGCCATTATGTAAAAACGGAAACGGCTGCCGATGGGTTTACTTACCTGCTCATGGGCGACGATGTGCGTAAGGACCAAAGCTACTTTTTGTGGCGAGTGCCTCAGCAAACGCTGCAACGCTGCATATTTCCGCTCGGACCTTTCGAAAAACCTCAGGTCAGGGCTTACCTTGACGAAAAAGGGTTTGGGGTACGTGCCAAACAGGGGGAATCGATGGAAATTTGCTTTGTCGAGGGTGACTACCGCGACTTCTTGCTGGAACAACGCCCCGATTTGGCCGAAAAGGTGAACGGCGGACGTTATGTCAACACCTTGGGGCAGGATTTGGGACAGCACCGGGGTGTGCCGTTTTACACCGTTGGACAACGCAAAGGACTGGGTATTGCTCTGGGCAAACCGGCTTATGTGGTGAGGCTGAATGCTGAAAAGAATACGGTGGTGCTGGGCGACGAGGCGGATTTGCAGACTACGGCATTTTTTGCTGAAAATGCAGAACTAGTGAACCCCGAGGCTTTCTTTGCCGACCCAAACCTGACGGTGCGCATCCGTTACCATAGCAACCCGGTGACTTGCCGGGCGGAAATATTGCCCGACGGACGACTGCTGGTGCGCACAACCGAAACGCTGAGTGCGGTAACTCCGGGGCAAAGTGCGGTGTTCTACTCGGGCCGACGCATGGTAGGCGGTGCTTTCATCGCTTCGCAAAAGGGCATCGGACAATACCTCTAATATAACAGCACCTCTAATAAAACAATACCTCTAATATAGAAGTTCCTCTAATATAGAAATACCTCTAATATAGATAGGGGGAATGCATTTAGAAGGGAATACGTTTAGAGGAGGATGCATTTAGATGAACTATGCACCCTACTTCACATTTTCTTGAACTCACACTCTTTCTGATTCAAAATGAAAAAAAATATACTTCTTTTACTCTCGGGCTTGTTGTGCGTGAGTTTGCAGGCACAAAACCCTAACGGAGAACAAAAGGCTCCGAAATTTCAAAAAATAGAAAAAAGCTACCGCATTGCATTTACTGACAAAAAAAATAGCCCATTCAGCGTAAAACAGCCCGAAAAGTTTCTTTCGGCTAAAGCTATCGAACGACGCAAACGCTATAAGGTAAAAATCGACGAACACGATTTGCCGGTGAACCCGGCTTACATCGATGGCGTGAGCCGCTGCGGCCTTAAACTGTGGAACAAAAGCAAATGGAACAATACGGCGGTGTTTGAAATGGCAGACACCGCGCTCCTCAACCAGGTGCGCAAACTGCCTTACGTCAAGGAGGTGCGCTGCGTGTGGATTAGCCCTGACAGCCTGCCTGTAATGCCTAAAGTAGACCGCAGCAGCATCGTGACGAACCGACGCGATACCTTGCCCGACTACTACGGACATGCCGAGAAACAGGTAAAGATGTTGGCTGTCGATCAGCTGCATCAAGCGGGTTTCACGGGAAAAGGAGTGACGATTGCGGTTATTGATGGGGGCTTTCTGAATGCCGACTTGGTGAATGGTCTGAAAAAGGCGCACATTCTGGGCACGCGCAACTTTGCACACCCCGACCGACTGATTTACGACGAACTGATGGACCACGGCACCATGGTGCTTTCGTGCATTGCGGCCAACGAACCGAAATCGATGGTGGGCACGGCTCCCGATGCTTCGTTCTACCTGATGCAAAGCGAGGACGGCGACAGCGAACAGCTTATCGAGGAGGATAACTGGTGTGCAGCCGTGGAATATGCCGACAGTTTGGGCTGCGACATCGTGACGAGTTCGCTGGGTTACTTCCAGTTTGACCACGACTTCATGAATCATACTTATGCCGAACAAAACGGACACACGGCACTGAACAGCCGAAGTGCTTCGCTTGCAGCAAGCCGGGGGCTGATGATGCTCAACAGTGCCGGAAACAGCGGCAACGATGCGTGGAAACGTATAAACTTTCCGGGCGATGCACCGAACATTCTGACCGTGGGTGCGGTAAATGCTGCGGGCGTGAACGCGGTATTCTCGTCGCTGGGCAACACCACAGACGGACGTGTAAAACCCGATGTCATGGCTATTGGCGAGTTTTCGGCACTCTACGGACCCGACGGCTGCGTAACACAAGCCAACGGAACTTCGTTCTCGACGCCCACGATGTGTGGCGCAGTGGCTTGTTTGGTGCAGCAGTTCCCCAACAAACGACCGGCAGAAATTATCCGCGCCGTGCAGCAGAGTGGCAACAATGTGGCTCACCCCGATAACGTGTTTGGCTACGGTATTCCGAACATGATGAAGGCTGCAGAGCTGCTGAAAAAGAATGGTAACTGAAAGGCTAAAACTTGTACACAGCGCATTAAAGGCACGGATGCTTTGATGCGAAATCACTGAGTGGTTCAAGTTTGACACGCAAACGGCTTTACTTATGTCACAATTCATAGATTATTCAAAACACGCCGACATCACCGACCCGTTCGAGCCCGAGACGGAGGCTCAGCAAACGCAGGCTCAGCAAACGCAGGCTCTGACGCTTTTCGAACTGAATGCCATGGTGCGGGCGGTACTGCAACACACGCTGGCCAATCACTACTGGATAGTGGCTGAAATCAGCGAATTGCGGGTAGCCTCGAACGGTCATTGCTATCTCGAACTCATTCAAAAGGATGGGGCTGGCAGTGTCATTGTGGCCAAGGCGCGTGCCAACATTTGGCGACCACAATATGTGAAACTGGCTTCGCGCTTCAAACAGGCTACAGGCCAACTGCTATGCGCTGGCATGAAGGTGTTGGTTTGCGTTTCGGTCACGTTTCACGAGCACTATGGTTACTCGCTCGTCATCTCCGACATCGACCCGGCATTTACCCTGGGCGACCTGGCGCAACAGCGGCGACGCATCCTGCAGCAGCTCACTGACGACGGGGTGATTGACCTAAATAAGGAACTGCCTCTGCCCCGCCCCATTTCGCGCATTGCCGTGATTTCGAGCAAAACAGCGGCAGGCTACGGCGACTTCTGCAACCAGCTCGCGCAAAGCGGATTTGCCTTTAAACTCAAACTCTTTGAAGCGGCCATGCAGGGCGAGCGGGTGGAGTCTACGGTCATCGAAGCGCTCGACCGCATCGCAGCCGAGGCTGAACAATGGGATGTAGTGGTCATTATCCGCGGTGGAGGTGCCACAACCGACCTGAGCGGTTTCGACAGTTACTTGCTGGCGGCCAACGTGGCGCAATTTCCGCTACCGGTTTTCACGGGTATCGGTCACGAACGCGACGAAACAATTATCGACATCGTAGCGCATACGCGACTGAAAACGCCTACCGCCGTAGCGGCTTTCCTCATCGACGCGCAGGCTGACGAGGCGGGACGTTTGCACGAACTGCGGCAGCGTTTGGCAATGGCTGTGAACAGCAGTTTGCAGCAAATCAGTCAACGTACTCAAGCCTTGAATCACCGGTTGCAACTGGCGACCATGCAGAACATGACGCAACGACACCGCCAGCTCGATGCGCTGAACACGCGTTTCCGAGTTTCGTACGCGAACTATGCCAACCGGCAACGCGAAAAAATAGTGCGCTTCTCGTCGCGCCTTGAAATGTCAACGCTGCGCCGCATGCAAACCGAAAAGCAAGACCTTATGCGTATGCCCGACCGCCTCAGCCGTGCCCTTTCGCTCAAATTCGACCGTGAAAAAATGCGGTTAACTTTGGCTGAAAAGAGCGTAAAACTGGCGGGACCAGACCGCATATTGGCCATGGGTTTCAGCATCACGCTGCACAAGGGTAAGGCTGTGCGAAACGCCGACGCGCTGACACCGGGCGATGTGCTGACCACGCTTTTTGCGCAAGGAAAGGTGCAGAGTGTGGTAACTGAAAAAAAAGATACACACGCATAAACTGCTACAGTAAACGGCTTGCAAGAAATGACTTGCAAGAAATGACTTGCAAGAAACGGCTTGCGAGA
>VOFC01005462.1_pt1 | contig 16649 bp, 28 predicted proteins | sample 5384161 | NCBI WGS metagenome assembly VOFC01 (sample SAMN12384722, study PRJNA508395) | human gut metagenome | isolation source: healthy gut B | host: Homo sapiens | reverse complement strand
CAGAACCATATGAATATTGGAATATTTGACTCAGAATCGGTGGAATGTCCGTCCTTCACCAGGCGCTTGCCACCCTCCCTCATGAAAACTATATATTTTACGCAGACACTGACCACGTCCCCCTACGGAACCAAGACCAAAGACCAGGTCATATCCTACGTAGACGAAATGATACAATTCATGTTATCCCATAACTGCAAAGCAGTGGTCATTGCCTGCAACACGGCAACCTCCGCCGCCGCTTCCATCATGCGTCAGAAATACACTATCCCTATTATAGGAATTGAACCTGCGGTAAAGCCTGCAGTGGAGCAGAGTCATGGCAGGCGTGTCATGGTCGTAGCCACTCCCCTTACAATCCGTGAGGAAAAAGCTCAAGAATCTTGTAGACAGAGTAGACAATGCCCATCATGTAGATCTGCTCCCTTTACCGGAACTGGTGACTTTTGCAGAGAGAGAAGAATTTAATTCCCCACAGGTGGAGGCCTATCTACACAAGGAACTATCCTCTTATGACTTGTCCGCTTACGGAGAACTGGTATTGGGCTGTACCCATTTTAACTATTTCAAAGACAGTTTTCGCAAGATTATGCCCTCCCAGGTACAGATCATAGATGGTAATAGGGGAACTGTGAACCAGTTAAAACGTATTCTTGAAAGTACAGATCGGTTAGAATGGTCAGAGGGAAAAAGTAAAGATATTTTACATCAGGCAGAGAAGTGGTGGCATCAGAACAGCTTGCCAGGATGGACAGGCTTCATGCCAGACTGGAAGAAATGTCACGTATAAAATGATTAAATACTGTGCTTTATATAGAAGAAAACGGGATGCTGCATGAAAGCACATCCCGTTTTCGCTATTTCAGACAACTGACTTATTCCAGGTTCAGTTTCTTGGTCATCATATGAATATTGATGAAGTACATTGCAATTGCCAGAATGATCGTGGTAATTAAAATGGCAATAAAAGCCGGCATCATAAAGCTCATCAGCGGTAGTGTATCACCGGCAGCTGAAGCTGCAAATAATTTACCATAGGCTGGGAGCATTGCCAGATAAGTAATGACCTGCATAATCATGGTAACAATGAAATACGCAAGAATTGCACCAAGAATGCGGTGTTTTTGTATAAAGCTGGCCAAGACTGACACATCCTAGCAGAATACAGCATCCGGTGATGCAGCCAACCAGACTGTATCCAATCAGGAATACACAGTACTGTGTCAATGTTACGCCAAGTGACTGTTGGAACTCTGTGCTTAACATTGCAAAGGACATAGTTCCTGTATAACTTGTGGTATCTGAACCTAATACGGCTGCAATGATCACGGCAAAATATACGATTATAGACAGAAAAACCGTAATAGAAGACAGAAACTGGATAAGGCATGAAGCTATTGTTTTGGCTCCGACCAGCTGTCTGGCAGACACAGGTAACGTATGTGTCAGATAAGCGGCGTCTGTATAGCATGATTTATAGAAACGGATTGCAACGATCAGACTTGTTCCAATGCTGCATACAATTAAGCCAAGATAATAAATGAGTACAGAGCCTATGAGCATAAAGAGTGAGTAGTTTTTTTCATTTACATCATCAAATTCAAAATTGATGGACACAATGATTAAGGAAGAAACAAGCGTTGTTCCGGCCAGAATGGCGAGCATGACCAGAAACTGACGGCTGAGGCTTTTCCACTCATATTTTATTAATTTCCCTAACATGCGTATACCTCCCTGAAATAAGTATCAATGGATTTGCCCTGTTTCTCGCGGATGGCATCTGCGGATGTATGGAGAAGCAGGGAACCATTCTTCATGAATATGACTTCATCCAGTATATTCTCAATATCCGTGATCAAATGAGTAGATAACAGAATAGTGGCATTTTCATTGTAATTCGTAATAATTGTGCGCAGAATGAAGTCTCTGGCGGCAGGATCTACTCCGGCAATCGGCTCATCAAGGATGTAAAGTTCAGCTTCCCTGCTCATGACAAGGATTAACTGTACCTTTTCCTTGGTGCCTTTGGATAAGGTCTTTAATCTGGCATCCGGGTCAATGTCCAGAGAAGATAACATGCCATAGGCACGATCCTCATTGAAATCTTCATAGAAATCCTTGAAATAGGAAATCATTTCACGGATTCTCATATTGCTTTGTAAATAAGTACGTTCCGGCAGATAGGAGACAATCTTTTTTTTCGTCTCAATTCCCGGTGCATATCCATTGATGGTAACAGTACCGCAGGATGGGGACAGCAATCCATTGATCATTTTGATCAAAGTGGTCTTACCACATCCGTTAGGTCCCAGAAGTCCGATAATTTTTTACCGCGTGGTATAGACAGGTTCATGTGGTAAACTGCCATATAATTACCGGCACCCTTGTATTGCTTGCATAGATCCTTTACTTCCAATAAAGTGTCCATTATTGTATTCCTCCCTCAATTGTCTCTGCTATAAGCTTCAGAATATGTACATTGTCATATCCAAGCTCATTCATTTTCTCAAAAAATCCCTTAATCTGCAATACTGCAATTTCTTTTTGAACCTGTTCGATCATTGTAATGTCCTCCGTTACGGTTCTTCCGCTCCCTCTTTGTGTTGTGACCAGTCCGCTCTTCTCCAATTCCACGAAAGCTCTCTGCATTGTGTTGGGGGATTGGCTTCGGCAGCCAGCTCTCTGACACTTGGCAGTCTGCTTCCCGGAGCATAAATGCCGGATATGATTCGGGTCCGTATGATTTCCAGAATCTGTGTGTAGACCGGGCGATCTGCATTAAGTTCCCACGCCATATGAAACACTCCTTTCTGCTGTACGTAAATCGCATTGCTGTATTAGCTGATTAATACAATAATACATAATATAAAAAAGTCAATATAAAATAAAAAAATATAAAATGAATAAAAAAAACATCAATATGGAAACTACATGTATATTTATGTGCGTTAAAGTAAACTAAAAATGTAGAATAAAGTTGAAAACTCTGAAATTTTGTAAAAAGTGAAAAGATTCAGAATTGCATATTTATAATGTATAATTATACAAAAATGCTGATAATAAATTAAGTGGAAGAAAATGGGACTATTGACATATAGAATATTTGATAATAAAATAGCTTCTGTCAAAGAAAATATGTGATTATCGCCATAAAGGAGTGGAATGAGGCCGAAGTAGGCGTATTCTCTCCTTATTTTTTTTGCCGAAGTTCAAATGAACTATTTTAAGTGATATAAGTTAAGTAAAGGAGAGTACTACAATATGTTCAAGTACATTATAAAAGAGAATTGGTCTTGCGATTGTAACAATCTGGGCAGTTGCGACCATTACCTTCTTTCTGATGAATCTGGTACCGGGTGGTCGTTCTTATCCGAGAAAGCAGTCAGTCTAAGGCGATGGCGGCGCTGGAAGCAAAAATATGGACTGGACAAGCCCTTATTCGAGCAGTATATTACCTATCTTACAGATGCTCTGCATGGAGATTTTGGAGATAGTCTGAAACAGAGAGGACGTACAGTTACTTCTATTATAGTAACAAAGTTCCCTGTATCTGCCAGAGTAGGAGGTGTTGCTGTTCTGGTAGCACTGATATTTGGTATCCCGCTTGGATGTATTGCTGCAATGCATAGAGGTAAAGTTCCTCGATAATCTGATCAGCGTTATATCTACCTGTGGTATCGCTGTACCGAGTTTTTGTTATCTGTACAGTATTAATGTATTTTCTGGGTGTTCATTTAAAAATTCTTCCGACCTATGGTCTGACTTCATGGAAGCATTATGTAATGCCTGTTATGGCATTATCTTTCTATCCCATGGCATATATCATGAGACTGATGCGTTCTTCCATGCTGGATGTTCTTGGTCAGGATTATATGAGAACCTGTAAGGCAAAGGGTGTCTCTCAGGCAGTCAGCATTTTCAAACATGCGCTTCGTAATGCAATCCTGCCGGTCATTACCTATGTTGGTCCGATGCTTGCATATACCTTAACGGGAAGCTTCGTTGTTGAGAAGATCTTTACGATTCCCGGTCTGGGCGGTGAATTCATCGGTTCCATCTCCAGCCGTGATTACACGGTCATCATGGGAACTACAATTTTCCTTGCAACATTGTTGATCATAATGAATGTGATCGTTGATATCATTTATAAAATTGTAGACCCTCGTATTAAGCTCAATTAACGGAGGATATAGAAAATGAAAGAGAACCCAATCAGTTTTCAGCAGAAGTGGAATCCTGAAGATTTCCTGCCTGCAACAAATGAAGAAAAAGAAAGTCTCGTAGTCATGCGAGAGGCGTAAGCTTCTGGAAAGATGGCTTTAGAAGACTTCGTAAAAATAAAGTAGCAATGGCGAGTCTGATCATTATTATCATAATTATGATTTTGTCCTTTATTGTACCTTCTTTTTATCCGTATTCATATAAAACACAGATCAAAGGTGCAAACAATCTGGCTCCGATGCAGTATTCTCAGGATGAACTGGCAAGGATCGATGCGGGAGAGAGTGTTTTCCCTCATATCCTTGGTACAGATAAGATGGGACGTGATTATGCGATCCGTGTTATGATGGGAAGCCGTATTTCACTGATGGTAGGTCTGATCGCTACCGCCATTATTCTGGTAATCGGTTCCATTTATGGTTCTGTTGCAGCTTTCTTCGGAGGCTGGGTAGACCTGGTAATGATGAGAATTGTAGATATTATATATACAGTTCCGGATGTTTTTGCTAATTGTACTTCTGTCCTTTGCCATTAAGAGTCCTCTGGAATCACTGGCACAGGTTCCCGGTTTTGGCTGGGTACAGACAGTAGGTACGAACCTCATCAGTATCTTTATCGTATTTGCCCTTCTCTACTGGGTAGGTATGGCACGTATGGTACGAAGCCAGGTACTGATGCTTAAGGAAAGCGAGTATGTTACTGCAGCAAGAGCACTGGGGGCAAAGAATGGCAGAATCATTAAGAAGCATCTGTTGACGAACTGTATTGGTACTTTGATTGTAACAACTACTTTGCAGATTCCTTCTTCCATCTTTACAGAGAGCTTTTTAAGCTTCCTGGGACTTGGTGTTGCAGTACCGCTTCCATCTTTGGGAAGTCTGGCGAGTGAAGCAATAAACGGTATTAATACATATCCGTATCTGCTGTTTATTCCATCAATACTGATCAGTTTGATTATTTTGAGCTTTAACCTGCTGGGTGATGGACTTAGAGACGCATTTGACCCTAAGCTTAAGAATTAACGAAGACAGGTTCATAGGAGGAAATATGTCAGAATATCTTGTAGATATCAATCATGAGCGCCTATCCTTTTTACCCCTACGGGTGAAGTCAAGGCACTGAACGATGTGTCCATTCATGTTAAGGAAGGCGAAGTATTAGGAATCGTAGGAGAAAGCGGTTCCGGTAAGTCTGTTACAGCATATAGCCTGATGGGGCTGACTGCATACCCAGGTAAGCTCATTGGAGGAACACTGGATTTTAACGGACATAGAATCAATGAAATGACAGAGAAAGATGCGTAAGATCAGAGGAAATGAAGTATCTATCATATTCCAGGATCCTATGACAAGCTTAAACCCTGTTTATACAATTGGTAATCAGATCGAGGAGGTTATCCTTCTCCATACAGATAAAAAGAAAAAGCAAGCATGAACGTGCGAAGTTCTATGGGAAGAACTATTTTAAAAGTTCATGAACCAACGAGCGGACAGATTATTTTTGAAGGAAATGATATTACAAATCTTAGTAATAAAAAAATGTTTCCTTACAGGAAAAAAATGCAGATGGTTTTTCAGGATCCGTATGCATCTTTAAATCCAAGATTTACAGTTGGTGAGATTATTGAGGAACCAATGATTATTCATAAAATGGGTACGGCACATGAGAGAAAAGCGATTGTGCAGGAATTGATTGAAACCGTAGGTCTTAAACCTGACCATATCCGACGATATCCTCATGAATTTTCAGGTGGTCAGAGACAGAGAATCGGAATTGCCAGAACATTGGCGTTACGTCCGGAATTTATCGTATGTGATGAGCCAATATCAGCATTGGATGTGTCCATTCAGGCACAGGTCATCAATCTGTTGGAAAAGCTACAAAGAGAAAGAGGATTCAGCTATCTGTTTATCGCTCATGACTTGGAGATGGTATATCATATCAGCCATAAAATCGGTGTTATGGGAGGATATGGTATGAAAAAGAAAGTAATTTCTCTTATGCTTGCTGCATGCATGGTTATGGGCATGACAGCATGCGGTTCATCTGCATCAACGACTGATTCACAGCCGGCAGCAGACGGAACAACATCTGAGACACAGGCAGCTACAACAGATGCAGCAGCCCAGACAACAGAGAGTACAGGCGACAAGGAACTTGCAGTTCAGATCGGACCTGACCCTGAAACAATCGATCCTGCTTTGAACAGTGCAGTAGATGGCGGTAACATGTTATTACATGCTTATGAGTGCCTGCTTATTGTAGGTGAGGACGGAACTCTTCAGCCAGGACAGGCAGAGTCTTATGAAGTATCTGAGGATGGTCTTACATGGACATTCCATTTAAGAGATGGCTTAAAGTGGTCAGATGGTTCTGATTTAACAGCAAATGATTTCGTATACAGCTGGAAGCGTGTATGCAATCCTGAAGTAGCAGCTCCTTATGCTGAGACAGTTCTTGGCATGGTCAAGGGTTATGACGAAGCAATTGACGGTAATCTTGATGCACTTGGAGTATCAGCACCGGATGATTCTACACTTGTAGTAGAGTTAGCTAATCCCTGCTCATACTTTTGGCAGCCTTGCAGCATTTGCTACATTAAGCCCTGTTCAGGAAGCTACAATCGAAGCTAATGGTGATGCATGGGCAACAGCTCCTGAAACATATGTATCTAACGGACCTTTCTACATGACAGAGTGGGTTCCGGGTTCTCATATTACATTCAGCAAGAACCCTTACTATTGGAATGCAGATGCTATTAAGCTTGACAGACTGAAATTCGTCCTGATGGAGGATTCCAATGCAGCTTACAGTGCATACCAGACAGGCGAAGTATTACTGATTAAGGATGTACCTACAGAAGAAATCCCAAGTCTTGAGGGTACAGATGATTTCTATGTAGATCCAATCATTGGTACATACTACATCAGCCTGAATCTTCAGAACGAAGTTTTCCAGGATGTTAATGTGCGTAAGGCATTAAGTCTTGCTATTGACCGTGAGTATGTTGCAAGCACTCTGATGCAGGGTACTTATACAGCAGCAGGCAATCTCATGGGACCTGGCTGGATGGATACAGACGGCAAGGAATTCATGGACAATGCTAACGGCGGTCAGCCATACATTGATACAGCTAATTTCGAAGCTAATCTTGAAGAAGCTAAGCAGCTTCTTGCAGATGCAGGATATCCTGATGGAGAAGGCTTCCCTACAATCAGTTATACAACAAATGATGCCGGTTATCATAAGGTAGTAGCTGAGTACTTACAGCAGGCTTGGGCTGAACTTGGTATTGATCTTCAGGTTAATATCGTTGAGTGGTCAAGCTTCACTCCTATGCGCCGTTCAGGTGACTTCGAAGTTGCACGTAATGGCTGGGTAGGCGACTACAGCGATCCTTCTAACATGTTAGAGCTGTTCTGCACAACAAACGGTAACAACGATGGTAAGTTCAGCAATGCTGACTTTGATGCAGCTATTGATACTTCAAGATCTACTCTGGATGCAGCAGAGCGTTCTACAGCACTTCATACAGCAGAAGATATCTTAATGGATCAGGCTGGATGTATTCCTCTTGCTTACTACAATGACTTCTGGTTACAGAGCAGCAAGATTACAGGTGCTTGGCATTCCGCTTATGGATACTGGTACTTCATGTATGCAGATATTACAGAATAATTGAATCGTATGATTATTATAAAAATCCCGCAGGGCATATTCCTGTGGGATTTTTATGTTAACTGCCATTTGTAGAATGAACACACTGATAGTGCACAAAAGATGCAAATGCATGCATGAAAAATGCATTTATAAAATAAAAATAACTTTTTATAAAATTATATAGTATGATGTTGGAAAATTTTGTTGTTTTTTGTCGCAAAATATATTATAATTCGTTGTATATGAGAGAGCAGCTAGAGGGGAATTTAAAAATTGTGTAAAATGATAATAAACAAAGCTGGTTTATTATTTGGTTGCGTAGATTACAATAGTAGTTTAGGCAATTTTTTTGTTTAAGGCAAATGAAATAGTAAAAAAGTCACAAATGTATCAGAAATGAGGACACAAATGAGATATATGGCAACGGCAGTTACGGATGCCGGCATCGTTAAAAAAAATCAATCAGGATAGTCTCACTGTTAAAATTGCACAGACATCAGCAGGTCAGGTGTGTATGGCAGTTGTATGTGATGGTTTAGGAGGACTTTCGCTGGGTGAAGTAGCCAGTGGAAATGTTATATTGGCCTTCGATAAATGGTTCAAGGAACAATTTATGGCGCCCGGAGCAGAATGGACAGGAGAGAGTATCAGAAACAGTTGGGAAGATATTATCTATTCCATGAATCAGAAGATAAAGGAATACGGTGCAAGCCAGGGCGTAGAAATGGGAACGACTATTACGGCAGTTCTATTCTTAAAGGATAAATACTATGCCATACATGTAGGAGATTCCAGGTTATATGAGTTATCAGATGGCTGCCGGCAGATCACAGAGGATCAGACATTAATTGCAAGAGAACTGGCACAGGGAATTATCACGAAAGAACAGGCGTTGACAGACAGCCGGCGCAATGTGCTTTTACAGTGTATCGGCGTAACACAGAAACTGCTTCCTGCGTTTTACAGTGGTAATATCAATGGAGAAGCCGCTTATCTGGTCTGCTCAGATGGATTTCGCCATGTTATTACACCGGATGAGATCTATCAGTTGTGCAGACCACTGCAGAATCTTACACAAAAGGTCATGCAGGTGAATCTGACAAGTCTGGTGGAACGTGTTAAACAGCGTGGAGAGAGAGATAATATTTCGGCGGTATTGATTCAGGTAGGTAGAGAAACATGTTAGAAATAGGGTCCATAGTAGATGGCAAATACAGAATACTGAGTAAAGTCGGTCAGGGCGGTATGAGTACTGTTTACCTTGCCATCAATGAAAAAGCGAATAAGCCATGGGCGATTAAAGAAGTCCGTAAAGACGGCATTCAAAACTTTGAAGTAGTCAGACAAAGCCTGATTGTTGAAACGGATCTTTTAAAGAAGCTTAAGCATGATAATCTGCCCAGTATTATAGATATAATTGATCAGGATGATAACTTCCTTATTGTCATGGATTATATAGAAGGTATTACTTTAGATAAGGTAATAAAAGAGTATGGACCGCAGAAACAGGACGACGTTGTTAACTGGGCAATCCAGTTATGTGATGTGCTATGTTATCTGCATACCAGAAAACCTCCTATCATATATCGTGATATGAAGCCTTCAAACGTTATGCTTAAGTATGACGGAAGCGTTGTGCTGATCGATTTTGGTACAGCCCGGGAATATAAGGAAAGGGCAAGCGGTGATACAGCGTGTCTTGGGACACAGGGATACGCAGCACCGGAACAGTTTGGAGGGCAGGGTCAGACAGATGCCAGAACAGATATATATTGCCTGGGAGCTACTATGTACCATTTGCTTACAGGGACATAATCCTTCCGAACCACCTTACGAAATGTATCCGATTACTTATTGGGACGCGTCTTTGTCCAGCGGATTAGAAGGAATCATTTTAAAATGTACGCAAAAAAATCCTGAAGATCGTTACCAGACAGCAGAAGAGCTTATGTATGCGCTTCAGAACTACAGAGATCTGATGCTCCCATGATACGCAAATATAAACATCGTGTAATTTCTTTTTGCTACCAGTGCTGCACTGGCGGTTTTATGTGGAGTCATGGCAGTTACGATGCATGTATCAGCCAGAGGACAGCAGAAAAGTGAATATGCTTATCTTATAGATGCTGCGCAGAAAGCCAGTAGTCAGGAAGATAAAAAAGCATATTACCTTGAAGCAATCAATACAGATAGTACGAAAGAAGATGCCTATTTAGGTTTGATAGATAATTTTATTGAAGATGGTGTTTTCACAGACGATGAGGAAAAAACATTGATCCGGCTCAATGCCAGTACACAGAAATATCTTCAGAAACTGGAAGAAACCAATAAACAGGAATATGCAGATTTATGTTTCCGTATTGGAAATGCTTACTGGTTCTACTATGAACATCAGGAAAGCAGACAATCCACAGCGGTTCCATGGTTCACTACGGCAGCTTCCTATTATGCAAATATGGAAGGAATGGAGCAGGAATATAAACGTTGTAATATTTATATTGAAATAGGCAATTTCTATAAGAAAATTATTGCTGCACAGATAGAAGGCACAGATGAAGGTATGTATGGTACATACTGGCAGAATCTGATAGAACTGAAAAAACTTAATGATGCGGCACCTGACAGAGAATTGATAACTCTCAGGCTGTATCAGGAGATTATCACACGTTCTACAGAATATGCAAAATACCTGAAAAGAAGATGGCATTACAAAAAGAGGATATCATGACTGTATATAATGAAATTTCATCAGATATTGATGCGATGGAACACAGTTCCAACAGCAAGGTTGACGAAGAAATAAATAATATAAGAAACCTGATGAAACAGGCAGAACCCATGATACGGTCCAGTTATAAGGAGGAGAAACAGGAATGAGCATGACAGTTGACCAGATGATATTGCTGTCGAGACTGTTTCTCGGTGCAATGATAATTCTAACGATAGTTGCAGCAGTATTATTTTTTGTATTTGATGTAAGGAGAGCCTGGCGGATTCTTAGAGGTAAGAAATTACCACCAGTACATAAGAATAAAGCAATGGCAGAGCATGTGACACAGAAGATCAGTACAAATGATCTTCTACATGAGGAACTTCGTACACGAAGACTGCAAATGCAAACAGAAGATATTACAAAGTTGCTTCAAAAACAGGGAAATATAGATGATCAATATAAAGGACAAGATGTTACAACAGTATTAGGAGACACCCAGGATACGGTACTATTAGTCAGTCAGGATGAACAGGACAACAAGAACGATATTATGTTGGACATTACCTTTATTCATACAGAACTGGTACTTTTAACATAATGTAGGAAAGGTAAGAAGGAAATGAAGAGGAGTATTAAGTTAACAGTGAAAAGAATCAGTTGTCTGGTTATGGTATGTGCACTTTTGACAAGTTCATATCCTATACAGACAGTAGCTGCAGAAACTGATGTGGAGGAAACAACTCCGATAGCACAGGCAGATGTGCAGGAGGAAGATGACAAAGAAGCTGTTCAGAATGAAGCAGAGCAACATTCGGAAGCAGAAGAAGCAAACCAGTCATCAGAGGTTTCCAAAAGGAAAAAGGAGTCAGTTGAAGATCAGACAAAAACTTCAAAGGAAGAAGAAACAACAACAGAACTGACAACAGAGGAAACAGGTAGCGAAGAAGAGACAACGACAGAAGAAGAGATAACATCCGAAGAAGAAACAACAACGGAAGAAGAGACGACATCCGAAGAGGAAACAACAACGGAAGAAACGACAGCAGATGCATTAGGAATAGCAGTTTACAGTGCTGACGCCTCACTTCAGATCAGTAATGTTGTTTTAAATGATATTAATCTGTCTTATGTAAGTGGAAAAGAAGGCTCCAGTGGATATTATGAGGCAGAAATAAGCGGTTCTGCACAGGCAGCATTACAGATAGACTCAACTCTTGTAGTAGATCCTGACACAGATACAGATCCTGATACAGATGGAGATCCTGACACAGATACAGATGTTGATCCTAATTTCTTAAATCCGGTTAAACCGGAACCGATTTCCAAGAGCTGTACTGTAAAACTGGTCATTAAGAATGACGACGATGAAGTACAGACTGTAGATACCAGACACTCTCATTAAGGGAAGGTGATGATGCTCAGACAATTTCCGTGTCTGGTACAGTTAAGATCACACAGAGCGGTAAATATTCTGTGAGCATTGAAGTAACAGGTGATGATCTGTCAGATACATCAAAGACAAAAAAAGACATAGAAGTAACAGTACCTGAGGCAATCAGCATAAAAGAATTTACCCCGACTTCACTTTAATGTTACATCTGTTGATAAGATTATGGATGAAGAGGAATGTATCGGTTATAAGATATCCTATGCATTGAAAAACAGATATTGCATTAGACGGTATGGATGATAAGATCTCATTAAATGACAGAAAGGATGAGATCGAGTACAGTCTGAAACAGAAAAAAATATACGATCAATAACAATGGAAATAAAATTACCGATGGAAATTATGATCAGGAGGACATCATAAATGAACTGATCAGTTCAAACGGTCAAGCTTCCGATTGCATGATCAAAGGTGAGTTTACAGTAAAATGCAGCAGGAGAATATCAGTTACAGGCAGTCAGCAGAGATGTGGAAGAAATTACTGCTGAAACAGTAACTGTTGAGAAAGCTGGATCAGACTGCAGTATTTGAAGTACAGCAGGATGCGTTCTATTTTAATGAAGATATAAAATATGAATTAACAGATGGTATTTTCGTTGGTGATGCCAAGTACTTTGTATCTGATGAACAGGGTACGGCTGTCAAGAACAGTAAGCAAAGATCACATATGATAAAAACAACAAATCATACAGTATTATCGTAGAAAATCCTAAGAAGGATGCGGCAGAAAATGTTTGCTTTATCTGTAGTTTATGCAGGAAATAATATATATAAGAATGGAAGCAGACCTATAAATTATCACTTACCAGAAAAAGCAAAGATCACATACACTGCTGATAAAAATAATGATCCTTACAAGTACTGTGATAAAATCACATGTATACAATACCAAAAGAATATAGTCTTGCTGGATGTGACCTGTACAGAAGTAGATGCAGATGGACAGCCTGTAAGAGACAAGCAGCTACCATTAGTGTAAATAATTATCTGTTGACCAAAAATATTACAGTAATAAATAATAACAGTGATAATAAAGACAAAGCAACAACGTATCTTCGTTTCTATTATGCAGGAAATGATAATTATGATGCAGATGAGCAGATCATTACTCTGAATTTTGCAAAGGAAGTTCAGAAAGTAACTTATACATATAATAAAAAGGACGTATATCAGTTCCAAGAAGAAATACAATTCAAACGTGGAAACAGCGAATATTACGGTACAGCAAAGTGTTACGTAACTGATGAAAAATGGTGATGAGGTTAAGAATAGTCCACTTACCATTAAAAGAAACGAACTATGGATATGTTATTGCAGATGAGAATACTGCATTGCAAAATAAAGCACAATATAATGTAACTTTTGAATATACAGGAGATAATTCACATCTGGGTAAAAAAGAGACTGTACAGATTAATTTTGCAAGACTGGATAATGAAGTAGAGTATAACCAGATTGCACCCAGACAAGCCATGAATACGGTGAAGCAGTAACATTTAAATATGAAGCGGTGTTGACACTGACGATATTACATGTTACGAATCTGACAAAGATGGTAAAAAAATTGAAGATGCCAAGCATTTGGATATTCAAAAAGCAGGTAAAGATTTCATAGTAAAGGGACAGGCTCTGTCAGACGGTGAAACACCATACTATGTTACAATAAAATATGCACAAAAATGGTGTATATAAAGAAGCATCTCAGACATTTGCATTTGGCGTACATAAAATAAATCTCCATGGTGATATTACAGTCAACGAGAAAAAGCCATCTATTATACTTGGCAAAGAACAAAAAACTGCAAGTAACTGTAACTATGGAAGCAGATAATGATAATCTGTTGAAAGAAGATGTTGATAAGATCAATTTTACGCTTGTTGCATTTTGATGGCAAAGAACAGACTCCGTTAAAAGCAACTTTAAGCAGTAAAAAGTCTTACAGAAAATAAAAAAGCAACTTATGTATATGAGATCGAACAGTCAAGATTGCACATATGCTTGCAAGTGGAACCAAAATACAATTACAGCAACAGCGGACTATTCAAAATTTACTGATCCTGTATATTTTGAATCATATAGCAAAAATATTTGACAGTATGGAGCTTACCAAGGCAACCTTTGGGAATTAATGTACGGGATACCTTAACCGTAAAATATAATCATGATAACAATAAGCTGTATTATGAGATTAGCCGGTGAGAAGGGATGAATATATAGGAAAACGTCCTGCAAGCTGTAAAATAAAAAGTAGAAGATCCGGCAATTATTGAAATAGATGATGATGGAAACTTCCGCACATGGGTGGAGAAACTACACTGACACTGACGGCAGATGATGACTCAGAATATGATATTTATGAAACCTGCACCAAGACAGTAAAGGTAAAGCCGTTGAATCACCTGAGAATGTTGACTTCACATTAAATAATATGTCACTTGATGAGTTCCTGAAAAGTTGCAACCAAGGTTGGCACTGAAAACTGGTATGGAGAAAAATATCGAACTTGCATTAGGTGAGAATAACTTATATGAGGAAATCGCATACAGTACAGACGGTGGTGATAGCTGGATATATGTAGAAGCCAGAAATATGGTCATTGACAATACCAGACCACAAAATTATATTTTCTATTTCTGTGACAGAGATAAAAATATCTCAAGTCAGGATATAAAGAATGGACAGTTTACACTGGATCAGATCGCAGTGGATACTACAGCTCCTTCATGGAACACTCAGTTAGCAGCAGATGAGAAGGCAAGTATTCATTCAACAGAAAGCATTGACTATTTCTCAAAAATGTTACATTGACAGGTTACACAGGGGAGAAACAGGGAAGCAATAAATCTGTTGATGCAGGTTCCGGTATTAAAGAGTTAGTAGTACAGTATGGTACTTCAAGAAAAACGGAAACAATACCTGTTTCATTGAGGACAGATATAAGGACGCATACAGTATTTTACTTGATGAAAATAAAAATCTATGGAACTATATCTGTAAAAGCAATTGATTACCTTGGACATGAAAGTGAAGTTGCAGAATACGGCAAAAGAATTTGTGTGGATAAGGTAGTTCCGATTGTGGTTATGTAAATATTGACCAGAATGATAATGAAGTACAGTATACAGGTGAATGGACAAATCAGCAGCTTCGCTATGCGATTTCTCTACTCAGGTGAACAGACATCAGGTATGCTTATCAATATCAGTATACATTTATTCAGGCAGGAAGTAACATCCAGTCTGGATGATGTGCATTGGACGGATATAAATAAAAAATATGAAAGTTGTGTTAGGAACCATACTTGATCGTACACACAGAGTACAGAAGAAGGAACCATGCAGTATGGCGACAAAGCAAGTGAAAAGTAAAGATAATGGCGGGTATTACAGAATCAGCAAAATGAATGGTACTTTATATTTCAGAGCAGAATCTAATGCGGCACTGACAACACATACGGAAGATATCAATAACAACAGCAGCAGAATCAAGATCTGGCAGCAGGATCTGGAAGTCGCTAATGTGGCAGCAACTGTTGCACCGGATTCTTCTACAGGCTGGTATAATAAGCAGACTGGACCGGTAAGCATCAGTTTCGCATATCCTGAATATGATGCAAAGAACTGTGCACCGGCAGCAGGTATCGTATATACATTTGAAACAAAAAAGATGAAAATGGAAATGTAAGTACAAATAAACGTAGCTTCTATCGTGGAATTTTAGATGAAGAATCAGGTAAGATCGTAGAGGGTATCTGATTATAATGATCCGAAACAGTCTGACAAGTCTGGAATCAGGAATAATTAATTTAATAGTGACAGTATCAATGAATTATCAGTATATGTAGAAGATGCAGCGGGTAATCGTTCTAACATTACTACTTATGAGATAAAGGCAGATTTCATAGCTCTAATCAGATTACAGCAACAGCAGATGGTGCAAGTATGCCGGTTCATCTGGATGCTTCAGAAGGAATATCCTACCGTGTATTTTCAAAGAGCAGCATCAGCATGAGCGGTCAGGCGCAATATGGAATCAGTGAGAAGAAGAGTTTCTCCATGACACTTACCAAAGAACAGGTGGTGTGTCAGGAAGCGGCGCAGGTACGGATTCTATCAGTATTGATCCATGCAACAGAGGTCTGGTATACATATGTGCAATTGATGGCGCAGGAAAACAAGTCCGAAGCATGGACAGATGGTGTTGTATCAGACAACATGATCCCTACAGGTGATACATCACAGGAGATCACGATCACACCTAAGGGCAAAAATGAAGCAGAATTCTACAACAAGGACGTGTGAGGGTATCTGTACATGTTGTAGATGCACCTAACAATGATAATTATGCAGGTCTTAAGAGTGTAACCTATACAGTTGGTAAAGATGGTAATTCAACACAGGCAAATGTCAGCATGTATAGCAATGAAGCTTCAGTATTGTCACTTGACCAGATCAGAGCAGTCAAAGTACAGTGATGACAAGTTGATCATCAATGCAGCGCAGAATGAAAGTAATCGCATATATTTGCAGTTACGCAACGGATCATGCAGGCAACACTCGTAACAACGACCAAAGAGTTGAAAATCGATGTAACCAAGCCAGAGA
>VOFC01002402.1_pt1 | contig 16650 bp, 36 predicted proteins | sample 5384161 | NCBI WGS metagenome assembly VOFC01 (sample SAMN12384722, study PRJNA508395) | human gut metagenome | isolation source: healthy gut B | host: Homo sapiens | reverse complement strand
ATCGTGCCGATATTCTACGGAAAATTGAAGGAATTAAGTTCGAAAAAAGGAACACGGGCGCAACTTACTACGGTCCCGCGCCGAGCTGCTTACTCCGCTCTTCCGGTAACAAAATCTGATTGCAAGAACATGGTTTTTCATGTTCACTGACGGCAAGCCCGACGGAAAAGATGCGAACTCGGTTTTGAACCGGCCGGACGAAGCAATAAAAGCAATGAGCGAATACGACATCGAAGTTATGGTTCTCGGCCTTAATTCAAGGCAAAGCATAGACGACGTTGCGAAAAAAACAATTTACAGCATGGCAAACACAACGCAGCGTACGGAGGGCATCGCCCAGCGACCCAACAGCGACAAGACTCAAAACTTCGTTCAGCAAAGCGAACTACCTCATTGCAACAGCAATCAATGAGGATCTTCAAAGGTTCCTGATGGATATCATTTCCGAAAATCGGAGTTAAGATCGATAAATACGAAGGCGTGATAAATGTTGACAAACGCGAAATCGTGATCGTTAACATCTTTGCAACTTCGGACGATATCCGGGATATCGACAGTGTCTCGCTGTTTTTACAACAATGAACAGGTCACATTGACCGAGACCGAGGAGAGTACTATGACCCTGCGGTCGATTATGAGGATAATACCTTCACAATTACGCAAAAAGACAGAAGCGCCTATGTAACAATGTACGCCCCCGCTCTCGGCGAATACACAATCCAACTGCCCCAAAAACGTTGATTACATTGCTTATTATAAGGAGATTGAGATAACGGAAGAGTATTCCGTCTCCGTTGAAGCAGCAAATATCACGGGCAAACCAAACGAAGGAAGCATATCCGTAACGGCAAACCGCATTGTGGACGGCAATGCGGAATCTCCCGACGGCAGCTTGCTTAACCTTATCGGATTGAAGATAACCGGTGAGACAGAAGCGCATACCCGCAGCGTCGAGTTCTCCGGATTGCAGTTTAACTCCGCAACCGGCAAATACGACGGAACCTTCTCTGTCGGTCTGCCCGGCAAATACAAGATCACCGCCGTGATGGATGAGGAGTATGTTTCCGATTCAAACGAAAAGGTCTCTTCCGAGACGGAAATCGATTTCGTTTCAAAAACCGTTTCCGATAAAGAACAGAGCATTTCAATCATTGTAGGAAAGGACAAGACAATTGACATTGCAGCCGATTTCTACACCGATTGGATAGACGTCGGCAGTGAGCATGTTGTTGCAAGCAGCAACAGCGATATTGCTTCCGTAACCGAGCAGGGACGGCAAGGCCGTCATCCATGCCAACCGCAAAGGCAAATGTGTTGTCACCAACACGATCACCGATAAGTTCGGCGGCAACCACGTTATCGTTTATAACGTTACTGTAACAAAGAACTATATCCCCATGCTGATCATCATTGCGGCTGCGATTCTTGCAGTCGTTGCGGCAGCAATCGCAATCGTACCTGACTTTCAACAAGATTCGCGGCGAGTTTTATCTGCAGTGCGGCGGTGTGCGCGAAAGTCTTTCATCCTGGCGTGTGCGGGGCGCTCATTCACGGCGTACGATCTGTTCGCTAAGGCGGGATTTAACAATATTTCAACAGGTGATAAACGCATCCTCAAAAGGTAAAGATCTATGTTGAATCGTTCAAGGAAACGACCGACGATGAGCTCAACATAACAAGAAAGAATTGGCGCTACAAAGTCCGTTTCGGCAATGCCGTGGATTATGAACTTGAAGGGGAAAGCTTCAAGGTCAATGATAATTGCCCGGAAGAATGCGTCCTCGATGCGATTATGAATTCGAATTCCGCAGAGATTACTGAGATATTTTATTAAAGGAGAATAAATATGCTAATTAACACCGAACAATACAAAAAACCCCAACCTGACTCCTGCAGACAGAAAAAGCCAGAGTTGAAGCCAATCTGAAACGGTTGGATTACGCCGAAGGCAACGGTCTTTTGAACTGTGAGAAAAAAACACTTTTAGATAAAGAGATTTATCTCTTTTTATTAGCTCCGGTGGAACAGGTCACAGAGCACTTCGCAGCATAAAAGAGACCATAGAGAAAACGATTGAGTACAGATCTCGTAGTTCAGTAAGGTATCTTGTTGTGGACTGCGATGCCGGTGAATTAAATATGCTAAGGCAGCAAAAGGTTTTTGAGGAATCTGAGATTATGATTGTGCCATCCGCGGGCACACATGATACGATTGATCCGAGCAAAATGAGAGACGATAAGAAAGATTGGGTGGATCCAAATCTTTCAACGAAACAGGTGGGAATGCTCAGGTGGGCACGATGGCTTCAATTCTGATGGCGCAGGAGCTTGGCGTCAGCCGGGAAGGATCAGACTCACTTCACCCGGAGGCATGGCTGTTATCCAAAAAATAAGTGGAAAGATAGAGAATTTACAACTCAACATGACACAAAGCTGAAGGTCTTTTTCCTCTGCAGTGTTGCCGGTGGTACCGGGCAGCGGAACGATCATTGATCTTGCGTACATGACAAGATATGTTTTTGGAGCACGACTATAATAACCTCTACAGTAACACGAGGATATTTGGTTATATATTCAGTCCTACTGCATGCGAGGGTAATGTCCACGCAAAGCGTAACCCATGGGCGAATAACAATGCTGCAATGAAAGAAATTGCCTACCTCATGAGGGATTTGCGGATCGCGGCGAAACGCTTGAAATGATGTACGATACACAATCGGTGACATTCAACAAGAATATATTTGATGTCTGTGTGATTGTTGATGGTGATACGACCGCATTCCGTGCATTTGAAAAACCAGCAAAGACTGCAAGAGATGTTGTTGTTCAGTCGATACTTGGCTGCTGCATGACCGCAACAGTAACTAACGGGGGGTAACACTACGACGCTCATTGATTCCGTGTTTTCGAACAACAGGATGGATGTTGCGGCAGTAATCCCAAGACTTCCGGTTGATAAATACCCGCGCTACGCAGGCTACAGCTTCAATGCAGCAGGTTTTGCCTCTGTAAAGGTTCCTGTTGAGCTGCTGACGAGCGTGGTGGTGCACAACATATTTAAAAAGCTTTGGGATGCATGGAATAACGATCCCGGGAAGAATGCTCATATCAGATTCCCTTAATGACTGCGGGATTGAGAGCGAAAGGTTAATTGCGAACATACAGTCAACGAATGAGCTGCTTGATAAGGTTGAGCAAAAGTCAAGGGAATTTATCCGCAGACACGGAATCATGGCCATGATCAACGTGGCAAGGGATGCGGCGAGACTGTTGGAAAATGAATACATTCCGTATGCGAGCGATAAAGCGAGAAACGCCTGGTTTACTAAGGAAAGTTGGATCAAAACCACGCATTTGCTGACAGCGGTCAAGTATCACCTTATCGGGCTTAACAACACCGTTTGGGAAACGTCAAGGATCGTGCTTGAAACTTTCCACGATCTTCTTGAAAGAGAAAGCGGAATTCTGACCGATGTCAACATATTTGAAAGAAATTTCAATAGGACGCTCTACTTCTGCCCGATCAATCTGACGCAGAACATAGATACAAAGGAAAGCAGGCAAATGCATTGATGAAATTCATCACCGGCATTTATGAAGGACAAGAGGCTAGACATTACCAAGGCTTTCATTGATGAGATCCTGTTTACGAAAGACCTTGCGAAGCTTGCAGGCGTAACATCAAAGGATGCGGGTGTTAGCGCACAGTTTGACCCCGCAGGGATGATAAGGGACTTTATAGAGAAGCAGTTCAAACCATAATTGATGAAAATATCGAGGTATTTCTCGTTAAGTTCTTCTCCGGAAACCCGCAGGCAGAAACTACGCAGCCCGACCCGAATGGCCCTGCAAAAGGATTGCGACAGATGCTTTGAAGAGAGCTGCAAATGAGATATATGACACACTTACCACAAACGGTGCGGCAATGGCAAACACCCTGGGCGGTATTGAGAACCAAGTCAGCGGTCGCAGGTTTATCACTGTCCCGAAAAAGTGCACTCATCTGTTCGAAGAGATTGAGAAATGTGCGAATGCCGACAGTGCAAGGGGTAAAGGTATACAAGTCAGAGTCGGATGATGAATTGCTTATGATAACTATGCTGCAGGGACTGCCGGCACTGTCTTTCAAACTACGGCGCAGAACGAACTCGTCTATGAAGCAACTGGAACGATTTCCCCGGGATTCATATTGAGCAATGTGGAAGCGGCATCCACAATTGGGTAAACCTTCCCAACCTTGTTTTCGGAGGAAATCGGCCCAGAGAGCAGAAGAATCTTGAAGCCGCAAAGGCGGACTACGATACCGCCGTTGCCCTCGGCATGGTTATGGATTCCACGAATTATCCCTATCAGCACATCAAATCGATCTTCAGGCTTAACAAAACTCAAGACGTCGGATCCGTCACGGTGAAAAAGATGATACCGGAGTTCGAAGACTACATCACGGATAGCCTTCCGAACAGTCTTGACAATCTTAACCTTTGAGTACTGCCTGAATCAGTTGGAACAGAACGGCGTTGTCAGTCGTGACGACCTTATGCAGCACGGAGATAATCGGAGCGCGATAGGGTCAGAGCTGCCTGCCGACTTCTACTACGATTACGCTTGGCACACCCGCGCCAGATGTTCCATCTGTGGCACGCGGTGAAGGAGACCATTCAGAACGACGGAACAACGGAGGACAGACCTGTGTTGATTCGATTTGTTGGAACTACAGGGTGGAGATTAAGAAGGACGGCACGAAGTGGAGTGTTTTAACCAATATCGGCTACAGCGATCGTGAACCTAACAGCAGACTTTATAAGGAATGCAAAAGAGTATTTCACGTTTGTGGCTTTCTCTGAACTTCGGAAGCTGATTACAACAGCATCAAGAAGCAGATAGATGCGAGAAGAAATATCAATGAAGTATGGGGGGGGCTGACCAGGAGCGCGGGAAGTAATATGGCTCAAGAGTTCAGGGATCGCAGCAGCAAAAAGATGAAGCTGAAGCTGACCTAGAGATACCCGATGGCATCGGTTGAATTCAGCATTGAAGCTGAAAGAATCGAGGAAGGCCTTTGCGACAAAGCTTCGCGTTTCTACACCAAGGATATACAGGATCCCATCGAATTGTAATTCACGGTACATAAGGTAACACACCGAACAAAAACCGGCGGGCGGAGGCTCACCCGCTTGCCGGCTTATGCAGCAAAGGAGAATGTAATGCCAATTTCGAGAATATTTTTGCAAAAAATCAAAGAAAAAGCAACAAGCAACATCACGGGGATCAGTCCGGTGAACACAAATTGTGATGTTGTTATTGCTCATTACGGCAGCAAGATCATGAAAGAACCGTTGCTTAATAAAATGTTTCTGAACGGCAGGACACGAGTCGCATGTGCTCTTGATTTTACATCCATAGATGAAGCTTGGCATTCCATAGACGAAGCTTTTTGAAAGGAGCTGCAGCCGAAAGGGAAAGAGTCCTTTGCCACGTCATCGACCGACAGACTTGGGACAGTGCTTTTTGCTTTTGCTTGAAAAAAAGCAGACGATATTCCGAAAATTAAGCCAATAGTCGAACATATTAATAACAGAAATAAACAAAACAAAATAGAGACTATTGCCGTGTTGAGATTTGCATTGAAAAATGCAGAAGAGCTTGATACAAATGATTGTTTGCCGAGGGACGTTCCGGACGGCGTGAACCGCGATGTGGAAACTGACAGATCCCAACAAAAGTTGCAGCATTTTAACTTGATTTTGCTTTTAACTTTACATGTGTTTAATAAAGTGAAGGAGTTAAATACATTCGCGTTAAAGACGGAAAAGTATACGCGCAGGAGTCCTCTCGTGTAGGGGCTGTGTGCGAGCGGATCAACAGTATTCTCGGTGTAACGGTCGTTGATAGAGCAAATCAGGATCAGTGCAGGAAGTTCGATGCTCAGCTGCAAGCCTGCAAGGAACAAGCTGAAGAGAAAATGAACGAATTGACGGAAACATTCCTCTCTGTTGCGCCGTGTAAACTTTGAGACTCCTTCCGCAATATTCAAGATTATTGCGGAATGCAGATATACAACCGTATACGGAACGGATAAAGAGGGTCGTCCGATCTGCGAAATTTTTAGAGACAATATTCTTAAAGCTGCCCAAGAATTTTTCGAAAAAGAATTGTGTTCACAGGAGGAAACGTTTTTCGGAGAGGGGTTTCCCCTTAGCATGTTTGAAAACAAAAACATAGCCAAACTGATTGAACATCTAAAAGAAAAGGCTGAATTGGCTGACCGAGAAGGAAGACGAATACCTCGAAGACGCAAGAAAATATGCTGCGGCATGGGAAGAACGCCTCAAAGAAGGGCATTAAAAAGGTTTATCGATATTTTTGAAAGCAATACGTTTAAGGCTTTGGTTGAGGACGCAGTGAAATATGCGAAATGATCTTTGCGCCTGCAGAGATATATATTAAGCCAATTTGCTTTGAGGATGGGGAACGTCGGTTCGCATACTGATAAACTAAACTGGCAGGGGCTGGACTGCGATAAACTCCTGGAGACATGCGAAGCGAGAAGCAGGTTTGAAAATGAATGAGCAGGATAGGATCTGGGGTGAAATACGAGAACCGTGCTGCTGACGGCAGTGATACGCAGCAAGACTATCTGTTCAGTTCCGGTGAGCGAACACAGGAACTCCATAATAACGGACAGAACCGTAAACACAGGATTCAGATTCGTGGTTTGGCGCCCGGCTTTATGTTCGGAGGACGATTGCTGGTGTTTAGCCAACGTGGAGCGTTGGAGAATGTACAGACGGAAAACATGGATGAAAGCGCGCAGCAGGGAGAAGAGGAATGATTAAGATAGAGTTCGGAAATGAACAAAACAACAACATTACTATTTACAATGTGCGATGCAGGGCAATATATACCGGTAGTGGAGAGAAGTCAACGAGAATTACATTTAGCTCAGAGCGATTGCTTGACCCGGAAAGACCGATGATAATTGGACGACCGGAGAAATATGCAGAACAAAGCCCCAGATTGATTTCTTATGACCGGAACGGATCCTTTGCAAAAACACGAGAATTATGGTGTATACAGTTATTCATATGACAACGGCGAAGGTGGGCTTGAAACCGGAAAGATATTTATCGGGAAAAAGAAAAATCGCCGACATATAAAGAGAAGAAGAGGATGTTTCGAAAAGCGTACAACTATAACAATGGAATCGAAGGGAATAAAAGCTTATTGAAGGCGATGCGGAAAATTTGTTTTACTGGAAAAAGGGACGGAAAAGTTGTCAATATCACAGTTCCGCTTTTGCATAACCGGCAACGGAGGCAAATTTACCGTCCCTAAAGAAACTTCAAAAATACAGTGGAAAATCAGTTACAGCGATAATGTTAAAATGATGATAGCGAGATAAAGGACAACCCAACTGACAAAGCGAAAGGAAAACACAATGCTAATAAGAAAACGGATACAGTCAGAAAGAACCACAAACGGAACAGAAAAGAAAAGATTACAGCAAGCCGATTCAAGGAACGAGAAGGTATTATTCGTTCTGCCCCGAATGCGGCTGGCGTGGGGACAGCGACGAACTGCTGTTTGAAATCACTAAGCTGATTACACCCAGACTGAAAGCGGGCAGCGAAGAGCCTCGCCGAATCCGAAGTCAACAGCGAAGAAACTATTCAGGAGAAGATAGAAAGAATTCGCAGACTAACTACCGATGAAAGCGCAAAAACGGATGCGGAATCGATGAATATAGAGCAAACCCGGAATGCAGATGAAAACGAAGCCGAAGAAAGAGAAAACGAAGCAGGAAATTGTAATGGATGCAATTGAAAATGCGAAAATCAGGGGAGTTTGTATCGACGAGCTGCTGCGGATATAAGCGAACAACATAAAGAATGAGTTCAGGCTGAAGGACAGCCGTATAAAAAGAGATCTTAAAGCGCGTGGGTAATGCACTGGAAGGCTCAGTTGGCAGGGCAAGCTTATGAAAGCAGATGTTGAGAAAGTTCAAAAAAGAAGTTAATAAGAGACTTACGGAAAATTTCGGCTCCATCGAGCTAAAGCCGCATAGGGAAAATTCGGATGTAACATTTGAAGTTGTAATCGGTGGAAAAGCCGCTTCCGTGGAGACGCTATTGCCCGAAGTGCAAGGAAAAGGTCAGGTTTCAGGGATGGTCAGGTTGCTATCCTGAAATAACACTATCCATGTTTGCCGGACCTCGAGCATCGAAAAACGACGGCTCTTTGTGCAGCGATGGATGCGTTTTTTGAAATGGAGAGAACAAGCTAACAATCAAAATATATGCTTGGAGTTTGACGCGGATGAAAAATTAAAAAGAAATGGGCGATAACACAGGATGGCGTACCGGAGAAAGCGAAAGACGGAGCACAACCTTCATCTGAAGACTATCCGCTTATAAAATACAGGCAAAACATAAGGATTGGTGCGACCGAAACAGGGGAAAATGAATTGAGATGCACATTTCTTATCAATATGATGGAACAAAATTGCTTGTTTCCGTTATGGATATTGCAGGGAGAGTTTGTGCGCTCTTTTAGCCAGAGGCACGGAAGACATGATTGAGTCAATGAGAACGAGATATGAAACAAGGTACAAAGAATCTTGACTATCTTTGGGTGCTCGTTGATCATGCGACACTGGAGTATACAACAGGAGTGAGTACAACTCAGGAACAAAAGAAAAAAAAAAAAGACTGTGAAGGACTTTTTAGGTTATAAGGACCCAAACAAAATTCTGAATGTACTAGATCTAAATCAAGCACTCAGTAACGCAATGAATATGTTCAAGAGCTTGAAGGGTATTGTATTGATATGGGGCAAGATCGATGCACTCAGGGATGAAAATGGTTTTATGCAAAGGCCTTATCTGCTGAAGGATCAACCTGGGTTTGATGATAACTATAATCAAGGCTACGGTGTGGTTCGAAGAAGTGGTAGGAAACTGGTTGTTTATGATCCGAACCTCAATTAAGCTGCAGTCGAATATAATCTGCAGGGAAATAATAGAATAACAGCATCGGCAGAAGTTTGATAGAAACGATCCGGGAAAGAACGGACAGTAAAGCCATAGCTTTCATAACCTCGAACTACGGGCATGAACCGAGGAAAGAAGAAGAGAGCGAGGGAAATAACTCAATCGAGCATTCAATACAATGCTGCCGCTTCTTTGGATGATAGCAATGGAGGTGGAATTGCAGTCAAAACGGAAAAACACCGTAGGTTTAGAAAACCGAAGGATTTTTTTCAAGCGTTTGGATACTGATAATGATAAAAAAGACTTATTTATGCTGGATAGGAGAAAGAAGGAGGAGAGAAGAATGAAAAAAATGAGAAACTCTACTTTCACGGTAACGGCGGGTTTGAACAGGTGGATAATAAAGGAAGGATTAAAGACGAAGAGAAAATAGCAATTACTTCCGCAAATAAGGGGGCTGCCATGTGAAACAGCCTATTTCGTTGAAAGAGATGGACTCGGGTTTCAGATGACACATACTGAACGGCAAAATGAGGAAGCTTTTTTACACATGCTTTTTGCTTTTCTGGCCTGTCTATAGGTGATATTGCCGGCAAAGGAGAGGAGAATGACGATATAAGTCGCTATATCGGAACCGTTTGCTTCGCTTCTGCGGCTGATGTTAATAAATTTGCGGAAAGCAGAAAAGAAAAAGATTGAGCCGGGCTGGGTTGAAATCGGTTCGAAGAATGAAATGAAACGAGCGGAAATAAAACTGTTCCGAACAGCAATCTTGTTTGGAAAATTATTAATGGTGTTATATGTGATAAAAAACAGGTTAGGCTTATCGTACCGACCGACTACGATCTGATAGCAACTTTAAGATGTTCGGTGATTGAGATACTTAAGCATGTTCCGTACGGCATGTGGAATCGATTCAGCTTCTCGGTAAATGAAGCCAATTCAAGAACGTGAGGTTGTATTTGCAACAGGGAACAGTGCAAAGGACGGCGAATATCTTATAGATGCATCGTACGAAGAAGCAAGTGAACCCAGCAGCAATTTTGACTGGTTGATTTGGAAGTGTGTTGTTGAAGACGGTTATCGTGAGAAATTTTATAACGAATTTGAGGAGTGGTTTAAGTGCTGAAGCGTGTATTGAAGACGCAAGCTATGCGTCTTATGCAAATGCTTTCAGACTGACAACATATAAAAATCTTTGGAATGTTTAAGATCCTTAAGCAATGTACTGGAGGAAAACAAAGGAGAATAAAGCTATTGCAAAATCACAATGTTGTGAGATGCGGTTTTATACGCGAGGCTGGGAATGCATAAAAAACCTTGGTGATGTATTAACCTCGCCTGAGAGCGACTTTTCACAATGCAAAAAATCTTCAAGAACTGGACGAATGTATAAAAAAGTATTCAGAATTCCTACTTCGATTGTCGATGATGAAGATGTCGCCAAACTCGGAACTCCGTATTGACACTGATGCAGCAGAATGCTTAATAGAAAGAGCAACTCCGCTCGAAGATCAGTCGCCTGATGAGATCATAAAAAAAACACATAAACATCATGCGAAATTGGGAAAAGGCTTGGAGTATCTTCCTGCTCTTATTCCAGATTCTGTCATGAAAAAACGCATGCAAGAGCTTGAAGCTGAAAACGGAGAGGCATCAGAAAAATATCTTGAAGATATTAAAGCGAAACTTGAAACTGCGCTCCTTGGAACTTCCGGTTCTTCAATCGACGTTCATGCGGGCAGCAATGAAAAAAACGAAAACGTAGGAGCAGGGCGAGACGGAGCCTGCACGGGATCAAAGCAAGGTAAAAATAGCGGGTCGAAAAGAAAAGGAAAGCAACCTTCGGAGCCGAGAAAAGACAGGAATGATAATGTCAGAGCGAAAGAGGAGTCACAGGACGAAAAAGATACTTCCGATTCCCACGACGCCGGAGATCTTAACGCAGACCGCAGCAGAGGCGAGTCAGATTCGACAGCAACCTTGGAAAAGTTGCTTGAAGAAATGAAAGAATGCAAAGGAAGCAACGATTGCTGACGACATTCAGGAAAAGTATTCAAAAACGTTCGTGAAGCAATCGAACGGATAGAAAACAGAATTGAAACAGAGCGATTTAAAAAAATCGTTGAAATCGTTGAACGCGTTAAGAATCTCTGCTGCAGTGATGACATTGAACTGCTTAAAAGCCGACTGCAAAAAAAAAAGAGAGGAAGCTGATAAACAAAAGGGAAAGCGTTCTTGAAAGCATGACAAGCTTCAAGGCATTTATTGAATGGTATTGCGAAAAAGGCAAACAGGTCAATTGGCGTGGTGAGTGTATTGACCGCCTGCGTAAAAATATACAGGGAGAACGTTTGTGTTGATTGCAGTGTCAAGGACTTGATGCATGCGGCTCAGTTTGTCTCGGGAAAATATGATATCTATGAAGATCAAACCGTCTATGATGCGGTCAAACTCATTATAGAAAACGGACTGGTATCGATCAAGGTGAACAAAAAACAAAACTCTTGACGATATTCGAGAGGAACTTCTTTTACTTGAGATATCTTAAACCGGAAGAGGGAGATGAGTATACAATCAAGTGCCTGACGGAAGGATACATTGCCGGGAGTTCCGGAAAAAAGAACAGCACGCAGGAAGAAAAAAATCGTGAACCAAGGACCGGATTGGTGGCGGAAGTTGAAGGAGAAGCTCCCGTGCCGAAAAAAACAGACGGCAATTCAGGAGAATCTTCGCCGTTTGAAATTAAGCTTGGTGTTGCCTTGGATTTGATTAGAGAAGTTGATAGAAGGATTAACAATGACAATGGGCAATCTTGCAATCACGACAAGGGGGGAGCCGACAGGCGAAACGCGCCAGTTTTCCGGCTGCTCGTCACGCAAAAACGACGCATCAACTTGGGATGAATGCAAAAAACGCGCAGCTTAAGGAAAGCTGTATAAGAATGTTTAAAGAGTGCAATTTGAATGAGAACGAGAAAACGGAGCTCAGACGAATTGAAAAATGAACTAAAAAAAAGAGTTTGAAGAGTCGGAGAGCCAGTATATGGACTCTAAATCGAGCAACATTCGGTTAATAGTAATTCTGATTTTGTTCGTGCTTATACTTTCATTTGCAGGGATTTATTTGTATAATTATTTCTTTGCAGAAGATGAGGAGTTGATTCCGACGCAACCGCCGGCAACGACCCAATCGCCGGCAACGACACAACCGACTGTCGAGCCGACAAGTGAAGCTCCGCTTCCGACGCAGCCGCCGGCAACGGCACAACCGACTGCCGAGTCGACAAGTGAAACTCCGCTTCCGACGCAGCCGCCGGCAACGGCACAACCGACTGCCGAGTCGACAAGTGAAACTCCGATTCCGACGCAGCCGCCGGCAACAACATTACCGACAGAAGCGGAATTGGTAGAGCCGCCGTATAGAAGTGTGAAAGAACAGTATAACGAATGGGTGCGAAAGCAGTATACAAGTGCACAGGGGTCCGCGCCGACCGAAAATACATCCAGGTAGACAACAAACACATCAGAACTCGCTGTGCCTGTAACAACAGCAGGGACGCAGCAATAAGTATGGACAGATGAGAATGACAGCGCGATGCCTGCCGGCACTGCGCTGCTCATCTATAGAGAAAATGAAGAATAGGAGAAAAACAAATATGGCAAATTCGGACAGGCAATCTTTTCTGGACAGAATAAAAGTATCCAGACAGGAACTTAACAAAAATAACAATAATAACCAATCAAACTCTGAGGATAACACTGAAGAAGCGGGGCCGGATAAGGGTCAGCGCGAGCGCGACCCTGCTCAAGAGATGCAGGCGGACAAAACCGAACGCAGTCAAGCAGAGGAAAGTGAGCATAACAGCAGCGAACAGAGTAACAGTGAGCAGAATAGCAACCAGGCATTCGGTGAAGGAAACGAACAGGACGATTCTGCAGCTGAGGGGAACGACCGTGACAACGACGGAGGACACGACCGCTGATGCTGAATCTATAGTTTAATGAGGTGTTAATATGCCAATTATTACTGAAACACTATACGGAAGTCGTGCCGCGGAAAACGTGCCGCTTTATAATTTACAGGATGAATTTCAATTTATGAGTTCCGATGGGAAAACCGGCTTTTCGCTCAGCGAGGAGATCCTGTCCCGCGGCCTGCTGTGCATCGGTGGGACAGGAAGCGGTAAAACAAACACGATAAATCAGCTTGTCAGCCAGATTAAAGCACGTATGACTGACAACGATGTTATGATTGTGTTTGATACGAAAGGTGATTTTACGAAAACTTTTATAGTTTGGGTGACAAAGTAATCGGTAATTCAAAGCAATTCCGCAGCATAAGCGAACGATGGAACGTGTTCTGTGAGGCTGCGGTGGATGGAAAGATGATGACAGCATTGTTGTGAACATCAATGATTTGTGCAGGTGTTTGTTTAAAAATATGAGTCATCAAGTCAACCCTTTTTTCAAATGCAGGACGCGGTCTTGTTGCTGCTGTGATGCTTTATATGATGCGCGAAAAAGAGATGGCGGTGGCGCGGTTGAACAAATATGCAATAGGGATTTAGTAGATTGGTTCGAGAGATCGCTTGCTGAAGATTACAGGCAGATGGTTCAAAAATATCCGGATCTGTCGAACGTGAATCTGTACCTTGGCGACGGAAAAACAATCAGGCATTGGGTGTGCTTTCAGAAGCAATAGTAATGATAAAGGACAGCTTCTTTGGTGTGTTCGGTGAGGCAGGTGATTTTTCAATACGTGAGTTCGTGCGCAAAAAAGGAGGGAGAACGCTTTTCATCGAATATGATATGGCGATTGGTGAAGCGTTATCGCAGGTATACAGATCTCTTGCTTGACCTTTGCACTTAAAGAGGCGCTCGGCCGACAGGAAAAAAAAAGAACGAGGAAATGTATACGTTATAATTGATGAGTTTAAACTTCTGCCCAACTTGACTCATATCGATGATGCCGTAAACTTTGGTAGGAGCATGGGCTTAAAAGTTGCTGCCGGACTGCAAAAGTATGGCGCAGCTTTATGATGTCTACGGCAAAGATAAGGGACTCAGTATTGCAGCAGGGTTCAGCTCTGTTATGGCATTCCGGTCAAACGATTGGCTGACAACGGAGTACGTGAGGGATGCGTTCGGATTGAACTATCTGAGCGAGACTACATTAGCCGGCAGTTTGCCCTCAACCGAGCGCGGAGGGAAGGCCATGTGGTTGAAGCGTGGGAAGTCAGCAAATTGAAGCCGGGAGAAGCATTTATAAGAATCATTGAGAACAGCCCATTTAAGTTTAAGTTTAAAAGAATATGAGAGATAGAAAAGAAATAGCAGCCAGCAACGGCATATTAAACGATTTTTTCTTGCGGGATCACAGAATTCGGGAATGATAAGGAAAACGGTGATTTCCGGTTCACTTAATGTTGTCAGAACAAAGTTTGCACTTATGCTTGCGGAAAACGTATGCCGCAACCGGAATCCTGTTGTGATTGTTCATAGGTCAAACCTTGTTTTCAACGAAAAATACAGGTCAGGAACGGCTGTATACAATGGGGAAGAATATGTTCTGGATCTCTTTGGAGATATTTCGGAAAACGAATTGGCAAGCGTGCTGTATGAAGTAGGGAAAAGCACTGCAAATCTTGGGATTGAGGCAAAAACGGTGATTTCGATAGGAATCGAAGCATTGAAAAAGAACGGGGATTCGATTGACCTGCTGACACTGTGCAGCTTTCCGTGGGAGATGATATCAGCATTTATTTTCAACAGCAGAAATATTGATGTTTCCGATAAGCTGGTTTTGATCCAAAGACTTGCGCCGTTTTCAGAGCAAATACCTGCGGTTGCGGCCTTATTTACCGAATTCAAGGTCCATTTGATGGAAAAACAGTGTGTTGATGTTAAAAAAATAAGCTTGAGCAAAGTTCTTCAAGGCGGTGCCTGCATTGTTTCAATTGATGTCGGAACGGATATAAACGATGTGCTTGCTGAAACTCTGTTTTCTTTGTTGAAGCTGAATAAGGAAAAGGGTTATCGTTTTTTGGGTGTAATTGATTCAATTCACCATCAAACGAAAAACAGCATTGCATTCAAATTGTACAGAAGCACTGATGTTCAGTCTCCCGTTATGATTGTTTCCCCGATCTTGCTCAGAGTTATGCCGGAAAACTCGGATTGTTCAATGATATTGTTGGGTCGGGCACAAATGTTGTTGTGCTTGCACACACATCAGGATACAGTGCGGATGTGTGGTCAACATACTTTGGCGAGTATTATGCGCAAAAAGAAGAGGTTTCATCCGGAAACTCAAGGGAAAACTATAGGTTTTCAGCAAAACAAGCAGCAACACGGTTACACGCAGCGAAGAACGCAGACGAATTATTCTGCCTGAAGATATAATTATGCTTGATACAAAATGGCTATTGTGCAGTGCGGATATAAGGACGGCGAACGAGGATGGCGCTACAATGTACTTGATTTAAGTTGTCTGGGGGTAACAAAAGTGGAAATTGACTCAAGAAAAACAATTCTTAAAATCTGCATACCAACGGTTGCTGGCTTGCTCATTGGAATATATTTTTATTTGCCGAGGTGGAGACGCAGGGTATTTGCTCATTTTGCCGATATATCTGATAGGACTTGTGTACGGATAACGCGCATCGGACCATGGATGATTGCGTTCCTGCGGTCAATGTTTAAAGCAATGGCATCATTATTCCTATTCAGAATGTTCCTCTGGGCTATTGTCATTCTAATACTGGTTCCCCATCGGATTGGGGCTGCTGACACTCGTGTGTTGGATTGTTGGGTTCCCAATGGCGGTTATGGAAGTAATAAGATTGATCAGGGAACGAAAAGCTTGCGGTAGCGGGATGCGGAGAAGACGCTTTCGACTTCCGAACTTGAGTCTCCCGATAAGACGGAAAAGGAGGGCAACGGAAGAATATGATGGCGATGATTACGGGAGTTTTAAAAAATTCGATTCGAGTTTATTCGGGATAAAACAGAACACGCGTAAAGCTTCGAGAATGACGGCTGCTGCATACGTGCTCAAGATCTCAAATGATATTAATCCAACAAAGAAAGGAAAACGCATTATGCCAATCAACACCGAACAATTCAGGAACCCGGCTCTTTCCGAACAAGAAAGGCGAGCCAAGATTAACGCGAACATGAAACAGCTGGATTATAGTTCTGGCAACGGCTTTTGAAAAGCTGAGAAAAAGACTCTTTCTCCGAGCGAGAGTTACCTTTTATCGGCATAGGCGGTACGGGACAGAAGGCACTTCGCAGCATAAAAGGAAACGATTAACAAAACCATAAAGCCGAACTGCCATGAGCAGCAGGTTCGTTACCTTGTTGTTGACTGTGCGGAGAATGAGCTTAACCAGCTTGTTAGAGACGGAGTCTTTGAACAGCGCGAGATCATGTTAATTCCTTACCAAGGCGCTCATGACACAATCAGTCCGCAACACATTGCGTCTGATAAAAAAGAATGGGTGGATCCGGACCTGTACAGTGCGACAGGAGGAGATGCTCCCGGGCTCATCCCGGATTTCAGAATAACGGAGCCGGTGCTTGCGTCAGCGCCGGGCAGGGTCAGGCTCACCTCAACCAGGAGGCATTAATGTTATCAATAAAATACAGGAGGTCATCA
>VOFC01002484.1_pt1 | contig 16672 bp, 25 predicted proteins | sample 5384161 | NCBI WGS metagenome assembly VOFC01 (sample SAMN12384722, study PRJNA508395) | human gut metagenome | isolation source: healthy gut B | host: Homo sapiens | reverse complement strand
GGGCGAATTCGTATCCCCGTTCCCAGTACTCCTCGGCAGCGGCGTAGTCCCCGCGCCGGAGGGCGTTTTTCGATCAGCATGGCCCATTTCTGGGAGGTATTTTCGGTGATTCCCTTCTCTTCGGCCAGGCGGAGCGCCTTCAGCGCATAGTATTCCATGCTGTCGTATTGCCGAGCCCCGTAACGCATGTGCGATGTCGCCGAGCGAAATGCAACGCCAGCCGTCCCTGTCGAGGCTGTCGGCGTAGGCGCCAGGCCCATGGCGTGGCCGACCTTCTCCTCGGCGTAAGAACCGTTGCTTGCCGCAGAAGACGCCCATACGTTTCCACCACATAGTGCTTGCCGCTGCCCGCCGCCGGGCAGCTGCTGTTCAGCAGCAGTGACATGGCGATTTCGGGTTGAGTGGCGGCGATCGGCGATCTTGGCCGCATAGTAATAAAGCCTTGTGCACACGGACAAAATCCTTCGTGTGGGTGCTGTAATAGGCGAGTGCGACATGGAAAGCGTGTCGCCGGTCAAGTTTTCGCCCGCGAGCCACCGCGCCTGGGTCGAGATGAGTGCGTAGCGGGCATGGTGCGGCGAAGGACAGGTTTTTCGCGGGGCGGGGATTCCTGCAGGAGCCGCCACGGCGCTGTCAGGATGCTCCATGACGATCGCGCCTCGGCTTTGTGGAATGGCTTCGAGATGGTTTGGCAGCCGATGGCCGGCAGGCACAGGAGGAATACGACGGTAAAACGGACGCAATACATGGTAGAAGTTATTTGGGGCGGGTAAACGACTTCGGCACCTTTTTGTCCGGTCTGCCTCCAGTGCCGCTCCGGGTCGCAAATATAGTGTTTTTGCGGTGGGGCGTACGCTGTGCCTGTTTTCTTTGTCCGGGAGAGCTGCTGAAAAAGGTTTCGAAGGCGCCCGCACCACGTAGATCGCGGCGGGCCGGGGTGAAATCGAACGTGTGGACGTACGGCACCTCATGCTGATATCTTTTTCGCTCGATATCTTCATTGCTCGTCACCTACCCCATTATCCGCCTGCTTATCGGGGGAAAGCTCGCGGCGAGGGCCGATTTCATCACCCAGCAAAACGCGAGTAAATATCGCACCCTCATGCGGCGCCTCGGAAAAACACCCGGTATCAGGCAGCTACCCGGATCCGCCAGACCTGCCGAATATAAAATTGCGGTTCTGCCGCAGGTTCTCGGCGGCCGACGTCACGGAACGCCGCGTCAGCAGAATCTGCGCATAGGATTCCCTGCACCTCGCCCACGTCCGCTCGATCTCCCACGGCCAGCATCTCGCGGGCCTGCAACCGATCGTTCTCGGCCTGCTGCTCCCGGATGCGGGCCTTTTCAGGGCGTGCGCCCCGCCCCACCAGTCGGAGATGGGGACCGACACCTGGGCGAAAACCAGCCCGTCGTCCACATCCTTGTCCGTCACATTGTAGTAGAGATACCCCGGCGCCTATGCCTACCGTCGGCAGACGTTTGCCGCGCTCCATGCGCTTCCGGTACTTCTGTGCCTCGACATTCTTCTCCCGGCGAGCAGGTACTCGGCCCGGTTGTCCAACGCCTCCTCGACCGGCACATAGAACGCCGCGGGCGCCTCTCGGGCTGGCCGAACTCCGCCGCCGCCACGTCGAAAGCGCGCCAGTCGACACCGCCGATATGCTGTGCCAGCAGCATCTTCGAGACTTTCAGCCCGTTTCGACCTTCAGCCGGTCGGAAGCGATCTCCTGCCGCCGCAACTCGACGCGCAGCAGGTCGTTCGTCGTCACCAGCCCGGCCTTGACCGAGAGTTCCACCTGGCGGTGAATCTCCTCCAGCTGGCGTTCCACGGCTTCGATGGTCGAAAGGTTGTCGCGCAGCGACACGACCTGCCAGTAATAGGCGTCGGTCTGCTCGCGCACCTCGGACTCTCGGTCTTCTGCAACTGCAACCGCCCGACCTCCTCGCCCCCAGCCGGGCGAGCTTGTTGCCGTTGACGATCTTCAGCCCCGCGAAGACGGGCTGCACGGCCGTGATGCCGGCCACAATCCCCCGCTTGACCATCGACAGCGGCAGCATCGTCCCCAGCTGCGGGATGGTCATGCCGAAATCGGCCTGCACCAGTCCGTGCTGGGCCTGGAAAAACGCCTCCCGTGGCCGAGACCTGCGGGAAGTAGCCGGTCAGCGCCTCGCGGCGCGTTTGCAGGCCGCTTCAAGTTCGAACCGGCCGTCGCGAGCGTGCGGTTGTGTTCGGCGGCGGCTGTGCGGCATTCGTCGAGCGTCAGGTAGCGTTCAGCCTGGCCGGAAGGGCCGCAGCAGAGAATCAGAAATACGAGAGCCTTTTTCATCACTTGTAGATTTTGGAGTAAAGAACCGGAAGGATCGTGACCACGAGGATCAGCGAGCCGATGCCTCCGGCGAAAATCGTAACACCCACGGGCGCCCAGAACGTACTGCCTCCCAACATCATCGGCACGACGCCCACGGCCGTGGTGGCCGTCGTGAGGAAGATCGGGACCATGCGGCGCTTTCCGGCGTCGTAGGCCGCCAGCTTGCCCGACCAGTGGCAGACCTTTGCGTTTGTCCTCGGCATGCTGGTACATCAGGATCACGTTCCGCACGATCATGCCCAGCAGGGTGATGAAACCCAGCACCGAGGTCAGCCCGATGGTGAAGTCGGCGATCCACAATCCGACCATCGCGCCGAACAGACACAGCGACATCGAGGCCATGACGACCAGCGTGATGCCGAATTTGCGGAATTGACGAGGATGAAGAAAAAGATGATCACCAGCGAGATGCTCAACCCCGCGGCGATGGGCGGCAGGGTCTCGGCAGTCGAACTCGTGCGCGCCGCCCAGCTCGGTCTCGACGCCCGGCGGGAAGCGGAATTGCCTCCTTCAGCATCCGGCTGATGCGCGAGGTCATCCGCATGGCGTTGGCGCCGCGTTTTCAGGTCGGCCGTCACGGTGATGCAGCGCATGCCGTTGCGGTGGACGATCTTCGACTGGCTCCACGCGGGTTCCACGTCGGCGATCTGCCGCAGAGGCACCGCTCACCCCGGCACGGGCGAGAGACATAGGTGTCCCCGATGTCCGACAGCGAGCGTTCGCCCAGCCGGGCGTCGCGCTTGAGCACCACCGGGGAGCCTGTAATCGCCCTCCCAGACCGAACCCACGGCCACGTCACCCGACGCCAGGGCCATGTTGGCGGCCACGACCGTGCGCGTGATACCCAGCTGCGACGCCGTGACGGGATCGAGCCGCACCTCGGCGATCGTCCGCGGGTCCTCGTAATCGGTATGCACCCATTGCAGTTCGGGCATCTGCCGCATACGGTCCATCAGCCGGTCGCCCGCGGCGCGCAGCGAGTCGATGTCGCTGCCGTAGAAGCGGAATTCGAGCGACGGCACGTTCTGGTAGTCGAGCTGTTTGAATTTGACGTAGGCTTCGGGGGAAACGGTCGGCCCACGCGTCGGCGTGTACTCGTCGAGAATGGACTCCGTATCATCCACCGACGTGGTATTGACGATGAACTGGGCATAGTTCTTACCCGCGATCTGCGGAGCGTAGCTCATCTGGAAAGCGCGGCGACGAACAACCACGAACGAAGTGACGGACTTCACCGGTCGTCGGCCCGCAGCGCCTGGTAAACTGAATCGGCGACGGCCCCGGTGCGTTCCAGCGGCGTGTCGGGGCGCAGGTAGATCTCCACGGCGAACTGGTCCCGGTCGGCGAAGGGGACCATGCGGAACTTGAGCTGCGTGGCGATCAGCAGCGAACGGCCACCGAGGCGGCGCCGAGCGAGATCGTCAGCCACCCGTGGCGGAAGGTCCACGCCAGCACGCGGCGGTAGACGTCGTGCACCCGGTCGGTGAACGACCTGCGGCCGTCCCTGCGCACGTGAACGGCCGGAATGATCAGTATCTCGAGGAACGGGAATGACCATCACGGCCAGCAGCAGCGACACCATCAGGTTAATGGTGATCGTCCACGGGAACCAGGTCAGAAGTCGCCCATCATGCCCGTCATCGTGAAGAGGATCGGATAGAAGATCATGCAGATACAGATCGTGGCCAGCAGCAGCGAGGGGAAGAACTCCCGGGCGCTCTCCACGGCGGCGAACCACCGCGAATGGCCGCGCCCGAGGTAATCGAGGTAGCCGTCGATCACCACGATCGAGTTGTCGACGATCATGCCCAGCACGACGACCAGCGCGGCGAGCGTCACGGTGTTCAGCGGAATGCCGCAGAGGTACATCATGCCCACCGATATGAAGGTCGACATCGGGATCGTCAGCGCGGCGACGATGGCCGACCGCAGCGGGAAGAGGAGCATCATCACGACGATGATGATGGCCATGGCCACGAACAGGTCGCGCAGGAACGAGTGCACCGAGTCGCCGACGACCTTGGCCTGGTCGGCGATGCGCTGCACGCTGACATCGGCGGGAAGCTCCTCTTCGATGAAGGCGTGCAGCACCTCGTCGACCTCGCGGCCGTACTCCACGATGTTGTTCCCGGCCTGCATCTCCAGCGACAGCAGCACGCAGCGGTGGCCGTTGTTGCGGATATAGCTGTCCGGATCGTCGTACTCGCGCACGACGCGCGCCACGTCCTTCACCCGCAGGACGTGCCCTTCGGGATCGCTCCAGACGATCTGCTCGGCGACCTCCCCGCTCCCCCGGCCAGCGACGGCGCGATGTGGATCGGGGTCTCGGTCTCGGCATTGCTCACCGAGCCGCCCAGCGGGGTCAGCCCCTGCGCGGCCAGCGCCGCGGAGAGCGTCTTCTCGCCGATGCCGTAGGCCGCGAGCCGCGCGTGATCGGCGTAAACCGAGATCTGCTCCTGCTGCACGCCGTAGGGGCGCAGGTTGGAGACCGATTCAATGCGGCGCAGACGGTCGCTCAAATCGTCCATATACCCTTTCAGTTCGCGGTAGGAGCGCGTGTCCGATTCGAGGGTGATCAGCAGCGCCGAGGTGTCGCCGAAAATCGTCGTTGGTCACCACGGCCGCGACACCCGCAGGCAGCTGCATCTTGAACGCCGCCAGCCCGTGCTTGACTTTCGACCATACCTCGTCCTTGTCGTTCACATCGTCATTCAGCTCGACCATCACGTAACACATGCCGTTCTGCGACGTGGAGGTGGTCTTCGCACGCTTCACCTCCTTATAGGTCATCAGGAACTGTTCGAGCGGCTTCGCCAGCTGCTCTTCGACCTCCTCGGCCGTCGCCCCGGGATAAACGCCCACGACGACGCCCTGCCGGATCGTGTACTCGGGAAACTCCCTGCTTGGGAATGCGCGCAAGGGCGTAGATTCCGAACACGAACAGGCAGCCCACGATCAGGAAGGTGATGCGGAAATTCCGCATCGACCAGGCTATTCCGCTATTCGAACTTCTCATCGCCATACGACTTTACTGCCTTCGCCGATCTTCTGCATGCCGTCCACCACGATCCGTCGCCCTCCGCGACGCCCCCGGTCAGCACGACGGCGTTGTTCACCAGACGGCCCGTCGTCACGGCCGTACGCACGGCCGAGTCGCCGCGCACGGTCCATACGAAACGGCTTCCGTCGCCCGCCTGCTGTACGGCGCGCACCGGAAGCGCGATCTGCTCGGCCGACTCTGCGGGCGAAACCGTCACGCGGCACACCATGCCCGGCAGCAACTCGCCAGCGGCGTTGTCCAGCGTGGCGCGCACGTCGTAGGTGTGGGCCGCTGGATTGGCCACGGCGCCCTTTTTCGATCTTCCCGGCGGGGAACACCCGGTCGCCGAGCGCGGCGACGCCCACCCCGATCCGGCTGTCGGCGCCGAGCCGGGCGATCTCCAGCTCGGGGGACCGAGAAGCGCACCTTGACGCGTCCGACTTCGCAGCAGCGTCAGCACCGGGAACGCCCGGCAGGGCCCGTCTCCCCCGGCCGAAAATCCGCCGCTGGCCGACCACCCGGAAAAGGGCGCGTAAAGCGAGCAGTCCTCCAGATTCTTCTTCGCGATCCCGAAGGCCGCCTCGGCCTGCCGCAGCCGGGTCTGCGCCTCGACCCACTTGATCTCAGGCAGGCTCTCGGCGTCGTACGAGCTGTTTCAGACGCCCGCAGGCGTCCTTCGCCCTGATTCAGCGCGGCTTCGGCGGCCTCGAAAGTCCGGCCGCGCCGAGGTGGGATCGAGCTCGGCGAGCAGGTGACCTTTCCGACGCGCCGGCCCTCGTCCGCAAAAGTGCGGGCGACGGTCCCGGCGACGGGGAAGCTCAAGGCGGCCGAAGACCTCTTCGATCGCACCTACATAAACGGCCGCCCCGACGTCGGCCGAGGGCGCGGCCACGATGGTTTCGACACGCAGCGGATCGACCGTGCGGTTCTTTTTCGGAGATGAACAGCCGGCGGCCAGCAGCAGCGCGGCACAGAAAACAGTTCGTTTCATCGGTTCTTCAATTTTTCGATGCAAAGTTCCCCTTTAGCTCCCGGCGGAAAAGGCCGCCGTGTCGGCTAAACTCGTCGATTCGTTCGATTTTGAACCTTTCGACAAATCGTATTCGGCAAATTCGTTATTTGCCCGAAATACGACCGATAAAATGAACGAAAAGGAGATTCAGAGCTTCTCGCTCGAAACATTGCTCACCGTCAACGAACCGCGCCCGAAGACCTCTATTTCGATGGCTGTCTGATCGCTTCGCGCGTCAAGATCATGGACACGGTCAGCATCGACCTGTTCCGCTATCCGACGCGTCTCGATGCCTTCGCGATCCTTTTTCTGTTCAAAGGTTCGATTTCTTCACCTCGGGACTGCGCCGCCACACGCTCGACGCGAAGATGCTGTTCGTCCTCCTGCCCGGCTTGATTCTGCAAAGTGGAATCCATCCGGCCGGAGTCCTCGGTCTACACGGTGATCTGCGAAGAGGAGTTCATCCGGCGCATCAATATCGACATCAAACTGCTTTCGAGGCTCTTTTTTAGCGTCGAGAAACAGCCCTGCCTGCGGCTCTGCGAAGCCGAATGGGCCGGCATCACCGGCCTCGTTCGCCGAAATCGGCTCCGAGAGTCTGCCCGCCCGGGCGACGTCTATTCGCCGGAGGTCCTGCGCTCGATGATCCGCACGCTGGCCTACAAGGTCTGCCGCATCATCGGGCGGCACATCGAGTCGCAGCCCGCCCCGGCAGACCTCGGCCCGCAGCCGCAACGACGAGTATTTCAACCAGTTTTCATGAGCGAACTGACCAAACATTACATGCAGGAGCGTTCGGTGGGCTTCTACGCCGGGCAGCTGCACCTGACGCCCAAATACCTCACGACGATCATCCGCAAGACCTCGGGCCGCACCGCCGCCGAATGGATCGACGACTACGTGGTGCTCGAAGCCAAAAACCTGCTGAAATATTCGACGATGAGCATTCAGGAGATCGCCTACTACCTCAATTTCCCGAACCAATCGTTCTTCGGCAAGTATTTCCGCAGCCACACGGGCATGACCCCGTCGGCATACCGGATGAGCAAATAGCCGGAGGTTTTGCAGCGGTCCGACTTTTTCGTATCTTTGGTGTCGTAACGACACTTTCCGAAGGTCGGCAGGTTCCACCGGAGTCGCACGGCAGTCCGGTATTGCAGCGATCCGACTTTTCGTATCTTTGTAAATAAAGTGCATTCCGATATGGCAAAATACGATTTCGATCAACTGATCCGCGCCGGGGAACCAACTCGGTGAAGTGGGACGAGGAACCTGCGGCCGACATCCTCCCGATGTGGGTGGCCGACATGGATTTCCGCACGGCCCCGTGCGTCGTCGAGGCGCTCCGCCGCCGGGTGGAGCACGGCGTCTACGGCTACGCCACGGTCCCGGAGAGCTACTACGGGGCGGTCACGTCCTGGTTTGCCCGGCGGCACGGCTGGGTGCCCGAGCGGACTGGATACTTCCCGTGACGGGCGTGATCCCGGCGCTCTCGGCCATTCTCCGGGCGCTGACCCGTCCCGAGACCGGGTGCTGGTGCTGACGCCCGTCTACAACCACTTCTTCATCGCCATCGACAACAGCGGGTGCTCCGCCGCGGAGTGCGAACTGACTTACGGCGACAACCGCTATACGGTCGATTTCGACGCGCTGGAACGCCGGGCCGCCGACCCTGCCGTGAAACTGATGCTGCTCTGCAACCCGCACAACCCCGCGGGGCGGGTCTGGACGCCCGAAGAGCTGCGCCGCATCGGCGACATCTGCCTGCGCCGCGACATACTGGTCGTGGCCGACGAAATCCACTGCGAGCTGGTGATGCCGGGATTCCGCTACACCCCCTCGCCTCGCTTTCGGAGGAGTTTCGCGCGCCGCTAGGTCACCTGCGCCTCGCCCAGCAAGGCGTTCAACCTCGCGGGAGTGCAGGTGGCCAACATCTTCGCCGCCGACGCCGGCCTCGGGAACGGATCGCCCGGTCGCTCGAAATCAACGAGACGGGCATGATCAGCCCCTTCGCCATCGAGGCTCTGACGGCGGCCTACGGACGGCGCGGAGTGGCTCGACGCGCTCAACGGCTACCTGTGGGAAAACTACCTTTTCCTGCGGGACTACTTCGCGCGGCATCTTCCGCAGTTCCCGGTGCTTCCGCTGGAAGGGACCTACCTCGTCTGGGCCGACTGCCGGGCCGCGGGGCTGTCGTCCGACGCGCTCACCCGACGGCTGCTGGACGAAGGCCGCCTGCACGTCAACTCCGGGTCCATGTACGGCGCCGCGGGCGAAGGCTTCATCCGCCTGAACATCGCCTGCCCGCGCAAACTGCTGGCCGAGGGTCTCAACCGCCTGAAAAGGGTTCTGACGGCCTGAAAAACGGTTGGCTTTCCGAAAAAATATTGCTACCTTTGCACAAGTTAATCACACCTGTAACCCAAATGAAGAAAAATCGCACTTCTGCTGCTGTTAGCAGCCTCTTTTTCTAATGCCGGCATTCGCCGCCGACGGCGCCGAACCGATCAAACTGAGCTCCTACAACCTGCGTAACAGCCACGGCAAGGACGGCGACAACGTCTGGATGAAACGTCGTCACGCCACTCCGGAGATGATCCGCCGGGAGGCTCCCGACGTGTTCGGCGTGCAGGAAGGACTTATCGACCAGCTGCACTACATCGACGCCGAGTGCCCGCAGTACGCCCGCGTGGGCGTGGGCCGCGACGACGGCGCCGAGAAGGGCGAGTTCATGGCCGTCTACTACCTGCGCGACCGTTTCGAGCTGCTCGACAGCGGCACGTTCTGGCTCAGCGAAACGCCCGACAAGGTGTCGCGCGGCTGGGACGGGGCCTGCAACCGCACGGTGACGTGGGTCGAACTCAAGGACCGGAAGTCGGGCAAGGAGTTCTTCTATTTCAACACCCACCTCGACCACAAGGGCAAGGCGGCGCGCGAAGAGGGCGTGAAGCTGCTCATCGAAAAGATCCACGAGATCGCCGGCAAGAAAGCCCCGGCCATCGTCGGCGGCGATTTCAACACCCCGGTCGACAGCCCGATCTTCAAACCCCTGACCAAATATATGGTCTCGGCCCGCGCCAAGGCCGCGACGACCGACCACAAAGGGGACTTTCAACGGATTCGGCTCGGCTCCCGACACCATCGTCATCGACCACCTCTACTACCGCGGCAAGCTCAAATGCCAGCTATTCGCCACGCTCGACGGCAACTACGGAGCGCCCTACATTTCGGACCACTACCCCATCGCGATGGTCTTCACACTTTAAGAACACGAAAAATCCCGGAGCGCAAACTCCGGGATTTTTCGTATCGCCGCACGCCGGCCGCCCTGGCTACCCTTTCCGGCTGCGCAGGACCACGACCGACACCGCCGCCACGATCAGCAGGATGCCCGCGGCGCCCTTCGCCGTGAAAGGCTCGGCAAAAAAACCCAGACGCCGATCACCACGGCGGTCAGCGGCTCCATGGCCCCGAAAATCGAGGTCAGCGTCGGCCCGATGCTCTTGATGGCCTGCACCAGCGCCATGTTCGAGACGGCCGTCGCCGGAATGGCCACACCGAGGATATAGAGCCACGTATGCGGTCGGTCTCAAGACGCACGCCGCCCGTCAGCAGGCCCCCGGCGATGAAAAACAGCGCACCGAAGGCCATCACGCAGCAGGTCAGCACCGTGGAGTCGATCTCCACCGCGCGGCTCCGGCGCACGCCCACGATGTAACCGCCGTAGGCGACGACCGAGACGGTCGCCGAAACGATTCCCAGCGTCGTGTCGCCGTGCGAGAAATCGACGTTGCCCAGCGACAGCAGCACCGCGCCGACGATCGACATGCCGATCGCCGCGAAGGTCCACGCCGAACCGCGTTCGCGGAAGAAACACATCATCACGACGGCCACGACCAGCGGATACATGAAGTGAATCGTCGAGGCCACCCCGCTGGCGATGTTCTGATAGGCGATCACCAGGCTCAGTGACGTCGCGGCGCGGAACAGGCTCAGCAGGAACACCGTGCCCAGTTCGCGCCTCCCGAGGCGGAAATCGCATCCTGCCAGCAGGCCGTAGGCTCCCAGACACAACGACGCCACACCCCAGCGGTAGGTCAAGACCTCGAACGACGAATAACCCACGCCCAGCAACAGCAGGGTGAACAGCGGGGCCAGTCCGAATGTCGACGAGGAGAGAGCCGCCCAGAGAATGCCTTTGACACGCAACATAAAAACTCGTTTGGAGCCGCAAAATAAGAAATATATCGCCATTCCGCACAGCCCCGGAGTGAAAAGCGCCGCCGCAGAGCGGTTTTCCCCATTTCCCGGCCGGGGTTCCGGAATCCGCCGCCCGGCCGACTGTCGCCGAACTGCCTCCGCCCCCCGACGCCGACTGTCGCCGCAGGCTTCCGGTCCGTCCGCCGGCTGTCTGCCTCCCCCCAGCCCGGCAATCAGCGCCGAATCGCTTGCCCGTGCGGAATTTAATGCTACCTTTGCCGTATAAACCCCGATCGCATGAAATGGTACTCGAAATACCTCCCCGTCTATGAAAAAGCCCTTCGCCGAAGCCCCGCGGAGACCGTCGCCGAAGTGCGTGCGAAACTCGCCGAACGACAGTCGGACCGGCCGCTGGCTACCGTGTCGGTCATCGCCTGCAACGAGGAAAAACGGCTGACGGCCTGTCTCTGGTCGCTCGCCGAACAGCGATGCCGCTACCCGATGGAGATCATCGCCACGGACAACCTGTCGAAGGACCGCACGGCGGAGATTTTCGAAACCCTCGGTCTGCCGTGGCAGCGCGAAACGACGCCCGGATGCGGCCATGCACGCCTCTGCGGACTGAACCGCGCCCGGGGAAAATACCACATCAACATCGACGCCGACACCATATACCCGCCGCGCTACGTCGAAACGATGGTCGACGCGCTGGAACGCCGGGGCGTCGTGGCGGCCAGTTCGCTGTGGAGCTACATTCCCGACGCAGCCCACTCCGCCGCCGGACTTTGGTTCTACGAACTGGCCCGCGACACGCACCTGTGGCTCCAGTCGTTCCAACGCCCCCGAATTGAGCGTCCGCGGACTGGTTTTCGCCTACGACACCGAGCTGGCCCGCAAGGTGGGCATCCGCACCGACATCATCCGCGGCGAGGACGGATCGCTGGCCCTCGGACTCAAGCCGCACGGCCGCATCGCCTTCGTCCGCAGCCGCCGGGCGCGCGCCGTGACAGGCTACGGCACCGTCTCGAAGGACGGCACGCTGCTGGACAGTTTCCGCGTGCGGGCCGTCAAAGGCGCTGAAAGGCCTCGGCGGAATGTTTTCAAAAAATCGGAATACAAGGACGAGGAGGACAACCTGTTGAAATAGCGCTTTGGCCCGGCCCCAACCAAAGGCCCGGGCCGAAGTGCGGAACCAGACAGAAAGCACCGGACCGGACAGAAAGCACCGGACCGGACAAGAAAAACACCGGACCGGAAACGGCCGGACCCCGCCCTACCCGGCCCCTCCCTACAGCGATCAGAACCGCTTGGTGTAGGCGTGGCAATAGGGCTGCGCGCCTTTGCGGTCGTAGTAGTCCTGGTGATACTCTTCCGCAGGCCAGAAGGTCGTGGCCGCCGTGACGCGCGTGGCGACGTCGTACCCTTTCGCACGCAGCTCGGCGATCAGTTTTTCAGCCGTCGCGCGCTGGGCCGGTGTCGTATAGAAGACCTCCGAACGGTACTGGTCGCCGATGTCGGGTCCCTGCCGCCCGACCTGCGTGGGGTCGTGAATCTCGAAAAAGAGCCGCGCCAGCTTTTCGTAGGAGACTTTCGCCGGATCGAACGTCACCCGCACCGCTTCGGCATGTCCCGTACGGTGGCTACACACCTCCTCGTAAGTGGGATTCTCCGTATGTCCGCCGATGTAGCCCGACACGACATCGAACACCCCGGCTCCTTCGAAAGCAGATGCACCACGCCCCAGAAACAGCCTCCGGCGAAAATCGCCGTCTCGGTCCGCTCCTTTTTTTCGCCGCGGGCACGAACTCCAGCGACACGGAGTTGACACAGTGGCGCGTGTTCCGGGGCGTAAAACCCTCGCCCGTGAAAACATGGCCCAGATGACCGCCGCACCGGGCGCAGGTGATCTCGGTGCGCCGTCCGTCGGCGTCGGGCGTCCGCGTCACGGCGCCCGGAATCTCGTCGTCGAAACTGGGCCAGCCGCACCCCGCGTCGAACTTGTCGGCGGAACGGTACAACGGCGCGCCGCACTGCCGGCAGACGTAGGTTCCGTCCTCCTTGTGTTTGTAGTAGCGGCCCGTGAAGGGGGCCTCGGTCCCCCTTGTCCACGATCACCCGCTTCTCCTCCGGTGTCAACGGTTTCATATTTTGTCCATTTACGGTCCCGCACAGGGCGAGGCAAATTATCAGAATAACGGTTTTTCATAAATATCTCCAATCAAAAACTGCGCCGCCCGGGCAAAAAGCAGGATTCCGGAAAAGATCCCAAACGCCGATTCGGGTCCGGACCGTTTCGCCCCGCCCGCCCCCTGAAAGCCGCCGGGTTATGACAAGGCGGACGCCCCGTTCCGAAGCGTATCGGCCAGTCCCTGCCTATAAAATCACATCTTGCGCCCACGCAGGAACACCTGCCGGATCAGCGGCGTCTGGTAGGCATAGGAGAAAAATTCGACCGAACCTTGCCTACGGTGATCGACCCGTAGTCGCGGCTCAACCCATGGCACAGGCGCCGTTGAGCGTCGCGGCACAGAGCGCTTCGCGCGGGGTCATCCGCAGGCGGATTGAAGCCAGCGCGGCGACCATGCGCATGTTGCCCGAAGGCGAAGAGCCGGGGTTGTAGTCCGAAGGCAAGTGCCACGCCCAGCCCCCGCACGGATCATCTCCCGGGCCGGCGGATCACTCATGCCGAGGAAGAAGGCGGCACCGGGCAGCAGCGTCGGCATCGTCTCCGAACCGCGCAGCAGCGCCTCGATCTGAGCCTCCCCGGCGCGTTCGAGGTGGTCGACCGAGAGGGCCCCGCAGGCCACGCCCGACCTGCACGCCGCCCGAGACGGCCAGTTCGTTGGCATGGATTTTCGCCCGCAGCCCCAGTTCACGCCCCGCGTTCAGGATGCGCTCCGTCTCCTCCACCGTGAAGAAACCCCTCGTCGCAAAAGACATCGACAAAATCGGCCAACCCTTCACGGGCCACGGCGGGCAGCATCTCGCGGCACACCAGATCGACATAGGCCGCCTGCACGCCCCCGATAGGCGCGCGCCACGGCATGCGCCCCGAGGAAAGTGGCACGGACCTCCAGCGGTGTCGTCTCGCGGATCCGCCGGATGACGCGCAGCATCTTCAACTCGTCCTCGGTCGAAAGGCCGTAACCGCTCTTGATCTCCACGCAGCCCGTACCCATGGCGGCAATCTCCGCCACGCGTTCCATTGCCGTGCGGTAGAGCTCCTCCTCCGAAGCGGCATGCAGCCGGTCGGCCGAATTGAGAATCCCCCGCCACGACGCGCGATCTCCTCGTAGGAGAGCCCGTGAATCTTGTCCAAAAACTCCTGCTCACGGCTCCCGGCATAGACCAGATGGGTGTGCGAATCGCAGAACGACGGGAAGAGCATGCCGCCGCGGGCGTCGATCCGCCGGTCGGCATCCGGGGGACGCCGTCGTCCCGGCGGCCGAAGGCGGCGATGCGCCCCTCCTCGACCAGCAGCCAGGCATCCTCGAGCGTCTCCATGCGGTCCATCTCCGCGCCGCAGAGCCGGAGACGCCCCTGCCGCTCGATGCCCGCAATGCAGCCGATATGGTCCACCAGCGTTCTCATCGCTCACGCAGGAATTGCACCGACGCCTCGATATGGGGGGTACATCACCGTATCGTTGTCGATAAAGGGAACCCGTTTGCGGTAGTCGGCGACCAGCAGTTCCAGCTCGGGAGACGTGCGGGCCGGACGGCGGAATTCGAGGGCCTGCGCGGCGTTGAAAGCTCGATGGCCAGCACCCGCTCGGTGTTGAGCTCCACACGGCGGAGCTTCGTCGCGGCGTTCGAGCCCATGCTGACATGGTCCTCCTGCCCCTGCGACGAGGGAATCGAATCGACCGAGGCGGGCATGCAGAGGCCCTTCGACTGGCTGACGATCGACGCCGCGGGATACTGCGGGATCATGAAGCCGCTGTTCAACCCGGGTTCGCCACCAGGAACTTCGGCAGCTCCGTGCCCCGGAGATCAGCTTGTAGATGCGCCGCTCGGAGATGTTGCCCAGCTCGGCCAACGCAATGGCCAGGAAGTCCATCGCCAGGGCGATCGGCTGCCCGTGGAAGTTGCCCGCCGAGATGATCATGTCCTCCTCGGGGAAGACCGTCGGATTGTCCGTCGGCGAGTTGATCTCCGTCTCAAGTACCCCTTCGACATAGTCGATCGTATCCTTCGTGGCGCCGTGCACCTGCGGCATGCAGCGGAACGAATAGGGATCCTGCACATGCCGCTTGGGCCGGCCGGGATCAGCCTCGCTGCCCTCGAGCAGGCGGCGCACGGCACGGGCCGTGGCGAGCTGCCCCCGGTGGGCGCGGATCAGGTGCACCTCGTCGCAGAAAGGGCTCGATGCGACCGTCAAAGGCATCCAGCGAGAGGGCGCCGATGCGGTCGGCCCACTCGCTCAGGCGCTGTGCGGCAATGACCGACCACACGCCGTAGGCACTCATGAACTGCGTGCCGTTCAGCAGCGCAAGGCCCTCCTTTCGACTGCAACCGGATCGGCTCCCAGCCCCAGTTCGGCAAGCACTTCGGCCGAGGCCGGACGCACCCGCCCTTAGTACTCCACCTCGCCGAGCCCCAGCAGCGGCAGACTCAGATGGGCCAGCGGGGCCAGATCGCCCGAAGCACCCAGCGACCCCTGCTGATAGACGACCGGGCAGGATGTCGCGGTTGAAAAACTCCACGAGCCGCTCCACCGTCCGCAGCTGTACGCCCGGAATAACCGTATGAGAGCGACTGGATCTTGAGCAGCAGGATGAGCCGCACGATCTCCGAGGGCACCTGCTCGCCCGTGCCGCAGGCGTGGGACATGACCAGGTTGCGCTGCAGCTGCGCCAGCTCGTCGCGGCCGACCGAGATGTCGCAGAGCGATCCGAACCCCGTCGTGATGCCGTAGATCGGCCGCTCGGGGTTCTCCATCTTGCGGTCGAGGTACTCGCGGCAGCGGACGATGCGCCGCCCGGGCGTCGTCGCTCAACGCGAGCGGCAGCCGGCGTTCGAGGATTTCGCGGACGCGGGCCTGACCGAAAGGTGCTCCGCCGAGATATGGTGATGTTCCATGGATGACAATTCATTAATTCGTTTAATTCGTTTTGTTCAAAGCCTTGCGACAAGTTCATCGTCGGCGTAAACTGGCAGGGTCACACGCAGTCCGGGCGTGCGTTCCATTTCGCGGCGGATCGCCTCCACGGCCCCTTCGTTACGCGCCCAGCTGCGGCGCGCGATGCCGTTGTTGACATCCCAGAGCAGCATCTCGCGGATCCGCCGCGCGGCATCCTCCGGAACCGTCGATCACCATGCCGAAGCCGCCGTTGATGACCTCGCCCCAGCCCACGCCGCCGCCGTTGTGGAGCGACACCCAGGTCGCGCCGCGGAAAGCATCGCCGATGACATTCTGCACGGCCATGTCGGCCGTCAGGCACGAACCGTCGTAGATGTTCGCCGTCTCCCGGTAGGGCGAGTCGGTTCCCGAGACGTCGTGGTGGTCGCGCCCCAGCACCACAGGAGCCGACAGACGTCCGTCAGCCACCGCACGGTTGAACGCCAGGCGATCTTCGTGCGCCCCTCGCAGTCGGCATAGAGGATCCGCCTGCGACCGACAACCAGATGGTTGCGCCCGGCCTCGCGGATCCAGTGGATGTTGTCGTCGAGCTGCCCCCGGATGTCGTCGGGAGCCGTGCTTCCGGATCTCCTCCAGCACTTCGGCGGCCAGAGAGTCGGTCGTTTCGAGGTCTTCGGGCTTCCCGAGGTGCAGACCCAGCGGAAGGGCCCGAAGCCGTAGTCGAAGAACATCGGGTCCCATGATGTCACTGCAACATAGGAGGGATAGCGGAAGCGGCCCCCCTCGCCCGTCACCGCGGCCCCGGCACGCGACGGCTTCCAGCAGGAACGCGTTGCCGTAGTCGAAGAAGTACATGCCGTCGGCCGTCAGGCGGTTGATCGCATCGACCTGCCGGCCGCAGCGACTCCTGCACACACTCTCTAAAGCGGGCAGGCTCCTCGGCCATCATCTTGTTCGACGCCTCGTAGC
>VOFC01005125.1_pt1 | contig 16680 bp, 15 predicted proteins | sample 5384161 | NCBI WGS metagenome assembly VOFC01 (sample SAMN12384722, study PRJNA508395) | human gut metagenome | isolation source: healthy gut B | host: Homo sapiens | reverse complement strand
ATAATTCTTTCAACACTTATTTCACACGAAAACACAAATACACCCGCTGTAGGATCTCATTAGATCGATCAAGCTGGCTCCCTTCAAAGTTAAAGGAATAAGGCTGATCTGAATAGTTTAATACAATTAGCCATTCAGTATTCCGCCCAATACCCATAAAAGACAAAACCATTACCAGGATATTCACTACATATAGCTTTCATTATCTTTTCCAATGCTCCATTGTGGCTGTCCTCCTACATAAGTAATCACGTACCTTTCACAGTTTGCGGAAAGTCACAGCCACCACCCCAAAACAAAAAACCCACCCAACCCAAAAAGAATCTCTCCCATGTATTCAAATATACTCTTTCCATCCATAACAACAGTACTTGCAGGTTTTCGGACGGCGCAAATCATAAAAGTTCATAATCATAGAACCAAGGGAAACGATAAGTACAGATAAAGTCGCCTCCACCGGCAAATACGCTCCACATCCATAAACGGATAGCTCCAGGCAGCGGTTGAGGATTGATACTCCCCCAATTCACCTGCCCTGGCTGAAGTTCCATTACTCCATAAGTACCTTGTATGGGTCTGAAAAAGTCATTGGCAAAAGCAATACGCAACGGATTTCCCACTCGATATCCGCGACGGCCGATCCCTTCATTGTCTCCATACACCATATAGCGAGTATAACTTTGAAAATCAAGTGCAGGGCTGCCACCTATATGTCCTTCCTCATAATTAGGAATATAGTTAGTAGTCACCCATTGGTTCTTTGCATATTTTTTAATCAACAAACATTGTTCATTCAAAAAGTCGTTTGTCTGACTGGCAGCAAAACGGCGGTAATCCAAAATCTGATGATGATTCATAAACATCTGGGCAGTTTTAGGAAGAGTTATTTCATCAAAAGAAGAATAAACCTCACTCCAAAAAGCCGTTCCCCAGGCATCATTCAATGCTTTAATGTCATGATGATATTTTTCACGTAAAAAATCCCGGAAAGCCAGTTCGGCTTTCGGATTATAATCAAATTGTACGGCCGGCTCATTATCGAGCTGCCAGCCGATTATTCTGGAATCATTTCCATAATGCTGAGCTAACTTCTCTATCATTTTATAAGCCAGTTCTCTATAAACGGGAGAAGCAAAAGAAGCATGTTGACGTGCTCCGTGATCAAGCACGGTACCATTTTCATTTTTAATCAAAATTTCAGGGTATTTACGGCTCAGCCATACCGGTGGAGTTGCCGTAGAAGTACACATAATGACTTTCAAATCATATTTGGCAGCCAAAGCCACCGCTTTATCCAACCAGGCAAAATCATATTTTCCCTCTTCCGGTTCCAATTGCGCCCAAGCAAATTCCGCGAAATGGGTGAATTCAAAACCCAAATCGTGCATCTGTTTAAAATCTCTCTCCCATTGACTCTCATCCCAATGCTCAGGATAATAATAAGCACCGGTCAAGGTCAAATCCTTGTCTTTAAACCAAGGCTGTTGTGCAAAAAGTCCTCCGGCCAAAGAACAAGCCAAAAGAACGGTCACAAATCGTTTTTTCATGATAAAATAGTAATTTAATAGATTTTCCATTCCCATAATCCGGCTGCACCTTTATCTATGTGCAAACGCAAATAACGTACTTTATCTCCCACCGTCACCACATGAGGTGAACATGCCTTCACCTCTTTTACTCCGGCACAAGGTTGCCAATTAGTGCCATCATTGGATTTTTCGAGATGCCAGGCATGACCTTCAGCAGGGTGTACAAAGGCAAATTGACACTCCGTTACCTGCATGGCTTCACCCAAATCCACCATCAGCCAAGGATGATCATCATTTGTTTCTGCCATCCAGCGTGTTCCATTAGACCGGTCGCCTGCATTTCCAGGATGATATATATGTGTGCGTTCCACCTTGACAAGCGAAGTTTTATCGGCCAAAGGACAATTAGGCTGAGTTTCTATTTCAACCTTAGAAGTACGGGGAGAACGTATGCTGGATGCACTGAAAGAAGCTTTCAGCGCCTTATTTTCGCGCTGTTCCTGGCTGACAGCCAAGTAACCAACTCCCTTTTCATCAGGAACAAGTGTCTTTATAGTGCCATCCTCATTAAATTCCATCCGATTGGCATATACTTGGCGGGTAGTTCCTCCGTCACCGTACTCCAGATATACGAAAATATAATCGTCTGTTTCTTCATTATAAAATACATTCCCATGTCCCGGCCCCCAAACATTATCAGCAATGGATGAAAAAAGAAAAATATCATTGCCTTCGGGCTTTTCAAAGCCCGACAAAGGGGACTGCCGGCTCATCATGTAAGCATTTACATAATTCTGATTCCCTCTCAAAGTATAGATGTAATAATAAATACCTTTACGTTTAAACATAACCGGCCCTTCCGAATACCCTTGACGAGCCGTACTCATCACAACAGTATCACCGGTTAAATGCTGCCAATCGTCAGTCATACGGGCAGCCATCCGGCGGCGCCAGAATAAATAAGCAGTTCCATCATCATCCACAAAAGGTTCCCCATCTATATCCGGAGCAATACAAGATTGATCAAACCCATCCAAAGAATGAGAAGATATAGAATTACGTCCGGCAAAAAGGAAAGGACCTTCGGGACGGTCGGACTTCAGCACATAGGTACGTGCATTCTCATCCGGTTTTACAAAAGTGGTATAAAGATAATATTCACCATTCTTCTCCACTACTCTGCCGGGTGCCCAATAACGAAAATATCCCGTCTTTTTCTCTCCTTTGGCATTGACATATTCATGTCCTTTATGCCAATCGAATCCCACAATATGTGATCCATCAAAACTCCAGTTTACAAAATCTTTAGATTTCCATACCACAGGAGTCCCTGCTTGTGACAATCCTTTATCAATATCAGTAGTACCATAAAGATAATAAGTATCACCAAATTTGGATAAAGAAGGATCAGCGATATTATCCGGAATAAGAGGATTGAAGTGATGGATACGAAGCAATTTATCAAGTACAGCCTTCTCTACGGTAAAAGCAGTTCCGTGACGGGTTCCTTTTGGAAAAGATACACGGTCGGACACATCTTCCCATGTCTTTCCATGATCACGACTGCAAACAGCTCCATATTGATGATTACGGTATTTATCAAAATAGACATAAAGAGCATCATCTACAAAAAGTGGCGCAGGTCCCTCACACCAATAATTTCCTGTAATGGAAGGAGAAACGGTAGTAGGAAATCCATCCTCTATCCGTGTTGTCCGTGTTATTCTCAAATTCTTCTCTGCCGGCAACGAGTTTTCATTCTTCACCACCATAATCAAGTCTTTCATCACCGGATCGCGTACAATAGCTGCATCAATCACACTGAAATCGGGATTAAAGAACAGTTTGGTTTCAGAAAATGTATTAAAATCCTTCGTCATAACATAGTAAATACGATGGTTCAGCCCTTTCTCACTCTCAATGACCGGCACTTCCTTGTGACGTCCGGGAATGGTCGTTGCCCAAAAAATATAATAAGTTTGCGAAGGTTCATCATAAAACAATTCAGGTGCCCAGCAATTATGTGCAGCAGGCTCATGCATCATTACCGGAATAGAACGCTGCTCACTCCAATGGATTAAATCGGGAGAAGAGGCGTAACCTATAATCCGGTCTGTCCAACTGGAAGTCCACACCATGTGAAAGGTTCCGTCCGGCGCCTGACAAATACTAGGGTCACGCATCAGACGATCCTTCCCGACCGTAGGTATCAAGAAAGATTTTCCATGATTCAGAGGAGTCCATGTCAGCCCATCCAAACTATAAGCCAAATGAAGACCGTCCCGACTGTCATTAATGAAATAAGAGAACAAATAAGCCGTATCACCGGCAAATAATCCGGCAACCGTTCCTAACAAGCAGAGCAAACTGAATAATCGTTTTTTCATGTATACAATGATTTAATTGTGAGCATACAAAGATAAAAAGAGATTTGGACTTTTTTCTGCACATACAAGGCATATCCATGTAAAATCGTACAAATATATCGCACATTACCCCTATTTTATACGAATTTCCATCTATATGTACTTCTTTCTATTTACATGCAGATGAAAAGACCTTAATTTAGCAACATCAAATTCAAAGTAAAAAGATACTATGAAAAAAACGTTATTGACAATCTGCCTAGTATGGATGTGCTTCTCGTTAAGTGCACAAAAAATTATTGACTTATCCGGAAAATGGTCATTCAGTATAGACCGTCAGGATAATGGAGAAAAGGAAAAATGGTTCAGCCACACTTTGAATGACTTCATCAACCTGCCCGGTTCCATGCCCGAGAAACAGAAAGGTGATGAGGTTACCGCAAAGACCCAATGGACAGGCAGTCTCTATGACAGTTCCTACTATTATAATCCATACATGGAAAAATACCGTAAAGAAGGTAATATTAAATTTCCATTCTTTCTGACTCCCGACAAACATTATGTAGGAGCTGCTTGGTATCAGAAAGAGGTGAATATACCTGCCGACTGGAAAGGTGAACGTATTTTGTTGTTCCTGGAACGTCCCCATATAGAAACAACCGTATGGGTGAACGGACAAAAGACAGGAATGCAGAATAGTCTTTGTGTTCCCCATCAATATGATATAACCCATTATGTCCGTCCCGGAAAATGTACTATCACCATCCGGGTGGATAATCGTATCAAAGAAATCAATGTCGGACCGGATTCGCACAGCATAACCGACCAGACCCAAGGAAACTGGAACGGTATTGTAGGACGCATCTGTCTGCAAACGACTCCGAAAACATATTTCGATGATATTCAAATATATCCGGAACCGGAACAAAAACTGGCACGTGTCAAAGTCGTCATCAAAGGTACAGGCACTGCAAAAGTAAAATTATCAGCAGAGAGCTTCAATACGGATAAAAAGCATATAGTTCCCGCCATACAACAAGAAATCAAACTTAACAAAGGAGTGACGGAAACAGAAATGGTATTACCTATGGGGAATGATATGCTGCTATGGGATGAATTTCATCCGGCCCTGTACAAACTGAAAGCAGAAGTCACCAATGGGAAAAAAACTGAGATAAAGGAAATACAATTCGGTATGCGCCGATTTGAAATCAAAGGTAAATGGTTTTATGTAAACGGGCGCAAAACCCAGCTTCGCGGAACAGTTGAAAACTGTGACTTCCCGTTGACCGGTTACGCTCCGATGGATGTAGAAAGTTGGGAACGGGTATTCCGTATCTGTCGCAGTTATGGACTGAATCACATGCGTTTCCATTCATTCTGTCCTCCCGAAGCCGCTTTTATAGCTGCCGACCGAGTAGGATTCTATCTGCAACCCGAAGGTCCGAGCTGGCCCAATCATGGTCCCAAATTAGGTTTGGGACAACCTATTGACAAATATCTGATGGACGAAACCATCGCATTAACCAAAGAATATGGCAACTATGCCTCTTATTGCATGTTGGCATGCGGAAACGAACCTAGCGGACGCTGGGTAGAATGGGTGACCAAGTTCGTAGAATATTGGGAAAAGAAGGATCCCAGACATGTATATACCGGAGCATCGGTAGGCAACGGATGGCAATGGCAACCTCGCAACCAATATCATGTAAAGGCTGGGGCACGTGGCCTGACCTGGTCCAAGAAACAACCGTCCACTCAAGACGACTATCGTTTCCAAAATCATCTTGACACCGTGAGACAGCCCTACGTATCCCATGAAACAGGTCAATGGTGCGCTTTCCCCAATTTCAATGAAATACGTAAATATACAGGCGTCAATAAAGCCAAGAACTTCGAGATTTTCAAAGACATTCTGGCTGACAACCACATGAGCGACCAAGCCCATCTATTTATGATGGCCAGCGGAAAGTTGCAAGCCCTTTGTTATAAATATGAAATAGAAAAGACACTCCGCACGCCCGATTATGCCGGTTTCCAATTATTGGCACTGAACGATTATTCGGGTCAGGGAACTGCACTAGTAGGTGTTCTTGATGTTTTCTTTGAAGAAAAAGGATATATCAACTCCGCAGAATGGAGACGTTTCTGCTCACCTACAGTTCCACTGATGCGTACAGATAAATTTGTATATAATAACAAGGAGATTTTAAAGGCGGATATTGAAGTCGCTCATTTTGGTGCCGAGGCATTAAAACAAGCAGAAATTGTATATACGTTAAAAGACGAATATGGCAAAGTATATGCGCAAGGCACATTGGCAACACAAGACATTCCTGTCGGAAATTTAAATCGCACGGGTAGCCTTGAGTTTCCGCTCACTGACATCCAAGAGGCTAAAAAGCTGAATCTGGAAATACGCATTACGGGAACAGAAGCTGTAAATGACTGGAATTTCTGGGTTTATCCCGCCCAAGTGACAATAGCCGAAGGAAAAGGAAAAGTATACACTACCGATACCTTGGATTCGAAAGCCTTGGAAATTCTTCAGCATGGTGGAAATGTGCTTATTACAGCTGCGGGCAAAGTGAGTTATGGTAAAGAAGTGGTTCAGCAATTCACTCCTGTATTCTGGAACACCTCCTGGTTCAAAATGCGTCCTCCTCATACCACAGGTATCTTAGTGAACCCCAAACACCCGTTATTCCGTCAGTTTCCGACAGAATATCACAGCAATCTGCAATGGTGGGAACTGCTGAATCGTACTCAAGTGATGCAATTCACCCACTTTCCACCCGCTTTCCAACCTACGGTTCAAAGTATTGACACTTGGTTCATAAGCCGCAAGATAGGTATGTTATTCGAAGCCAATGTATTAAATGGGAAAGTGCTCATGACAAGCATGGACATTACCTCCCAGCCAGAGAAACGCATTGTAGCTCGTCAGATGCATAAAGCCATTTTGGATTATATGAATTCGGACCAGTTCCGTCCGCAATTTACTGTAACGCCTCAACAAATCAGTGAGTTGTTCACAAAAACAGCCGGTGATATCAAATCTTATACCAATGACTCTCCGGATGAACTAAAACCGAAAATCAATTAATAACAATCTATATCAATCATGAAACAGATAGCCCTATTAGCTCTTGGACTTTTAGCGACATTAGGAGTCGAAGCACAAACTTACAAATTCGATTTTACCACAGGTAAAAAGAACGAAAGACGGTTATACCAAAATAACTCCCGCCGACAGATACTCGGAGGAAAAGGGATACGGATATGACAGACAGCCCTCTCCGGAAGGTAAAAGTACAGCTCCATTCTTTTTCTCTGTTACGGTTCCCGATGGAAACTACCATGTCACAGCCGTGATAGGAAACAAACGCGCTGCCGGAGAAACAACAGTGCGAGGAGAATCACGCCGCCTTTTCTTCGAAAATGTGAAGACAAAAAGAGGGGAGTTAAAATCTTGTACATTCGTGATCAACAAGCGCAACACACATATTTCGGAAAAAGAAAATGTGCGCATCAAACCGCGTGAACGCCAAAAATTGAACTGGGATGACAAACTAACCTTGGAATTCAACGGGGATGCACCCCAATTGTCCGAACTGATTATTGAGAAAGTAAATAATGTACCCACCGTATTCCTATGCGGTAACTCCACGGTAGTAGACCAGGACAATGAACCTTGGGCAAGCTGGGGACAAATGATTCCCCGCTTCTTCAATGACAGCATTTGTTTTGCCAATTATGCAGAATCCGGCGAAAGCGCCAATACTTTCATCGGTGCAGGACGACTGAAAAAGGCATTGACACAAATGAAACCCGGAGATTATATTTTTATGGAATTCGGTCACAACGACCAAAAGCAAAAAGGTCCCGGTAAAGGAGCTTATTATTCATTTATGACCAGCTTGAAAACATTCATTGATGAGGCAAGGGCACGAGGAGCCTATCCTGTACTGGTAACCCCGACACAACGCCGCAGTTTCGATGAAAACGGGAAAATCAGAGATACTCACGAAGATTATCCCGAAGCAATGCGCTGGTTGGCTGCCAAAGAAAACGTTCCTTTGATCGATCTCAACGAAATGACCCGTACCCTCTATGAAGCAATGGGAGTGGAACCTTCCAAAAAGGCATTCGTACATTATCCTGCCGGAACCTATCCGGGACAAAACAGGGTATTGGCAGATAATACCCACTTCAATCCTTACGGAGCTTATCAAATCTCCAAATGTATCATTGAAGGGATAAAGAAAGCGGGATTACCTATCGCTAACTATTTGCGCAGCGACTATTCCGGTTACAATCCTGCACATCCGGATGCTTTGGACAGTTTCAAATGGAATGACAGCCCGTTTACAGAAATTGAAAAGCCGGACGGCAATTAATTTAAAAGTAGGAACAAATGAACAACAAAACATTATTATTAACCCTATCATTTACCTTAGGTACCCTCTTTACCAATGCCCAATCCCTCCCCGGATTCCAATGGGGAGAAGGGATGGGAACTCCTGACCTTTCGTGGACTGCCCAAGTAGGAGCCAAAACCTATCCGAAGGGAAAAATATTCCAAGCAGCCGATTACGGATTGAAAAATGACAGCACCCGGTTAAGCACTGCCGCCCTGCAGAAAGCCATTGACGAATGCCACCGTTCCGGAGGAGGAACAGTGGAAGTAGCCCCAGGGATACTACCGGATTGGTGCCATCTACCTGAAAAGTAATGTAAACCTCCACCTCAACCAAGGTACGACGCTGATAGCCAGTGAGGATATAGATTTATACCCCGAAATGCGCTCCCGCGTGGCAGGTATCGAAATGGTATGGCCCTCGGCAGTCATCAATATTCTGGATGCGGAAAACGCAGCTATCAGCGGAGCAGGTACGTTGGATTGCCGTGGAAAAATATTCTGGGATAAATATTGGACCATGCGGAAGGATTACGAGAAACGCAAACTGCGGTGGTCTCCGCTTCGGGCTGGAATGATACATTGCGTCTGGAAAACTTCTATCTTTACGGCATCGAAGCGCAGACCAATAAACCAGGGGAAAATCTGCTATACGAGAAACTTTAATCTATCGGGAAAAATAACATTGGACGTCAAAGACAAAGATGCTATTGTACTAAAGGAAAATGAACAAAGTAATATCCACTTCGACTATGTTAAAACAACTACTGACCGTCGTACTGCTGGCAATTTGCCTCATTAACGTACAGCGCAGCAACTGACTCCTCCCGCCGGAACTTTTTCCGTCTGGGTATATCGAAAGGAACCGACAGTCACTGGCTGGCTCCTCAGGAAAATGTGAAAGGAATCGCTTTCCGGTGGAAAGCCCTGCCGGATACCCGCGGCTTTATTCTCGAAGTAGCGGTCACCTCCTTGCAGCAGGCCGACAACTTATTCTGGAGCTTCGGAGACTGTCAGCCGGACATGGATATAAACGTGTTCAGTGTAGAAGGGCAAACCTTCACCTGTTATTATGGTGAAAGTATGAAACTCCGCACCTTGCAGGCAGTCACCCCACCGACGATATCCCGTTTGAGTAACGGCCGTCAGGACAAGACTCCCCTCTTGCTTTATGAATCGGGAAACGAACAGACCGTCCTCGCTCGCAGGGCTGCCCGCTCACCCGCAGCAAACAGTAAACTTTATTTCTGTTTCTACGAGCAAAATGCACGAGCAGATTATAATTATTTTATGTTGCCGGATCTTTTTGCTAAGATTGATGAACTTAAACATAGTAAAAAAATGAATGGAGATACTATTGATTATCATTTAGCTCAAATCCATACAAAGATGAAAAGAATATATCTGTTACTCAGCCTACTGACCGGTTGCCTCAGTATATGCAGGCAGCAATCTATAACATCAGAAACTTCGGAGCAAAAAGCGGACGGAAGGCGATTGACTCTCCCGCCATCAACCGTGCCATCAGAAAGCTGCCGCCGCACGAAGGCGGAGTGCCATCACAGCCACTGGAAGAACTCCCGATCTGGGGAATCGGTCTGGAAGACATCACCATCAGCGGACCGGGACTGATTTATGGCAAAGGACTCACCCGTGAGGAAAGCCGCCTGCCCGGTGTAGGCAACAAAGCCATCAGCTTGAAACTCTGCAAGAACGTGACATTGAAAGACTTCTCTTTGTTGCATTGCGGTCATTTCGGCCTGCTGGCTACAGGAGTAGATAATCTGAGCATTCTGAACGTGAAAGTAGATACCAACCGGGACGGTTTTGACATAGACTGCTGCAAAAATGTCCGCATCAGTCATTGCACCGTCAACGCTCCCTGGGATGACGCTATCGTGCTTAAAGCGTCCTACGGATTAGGCTATTTCAAGGATACGGAAAATGTAACCATCTCCGATTGTTTTGTCAGCGGATACGACCGTGGCAGTGTATTGGATTGCACTTGGCAAAGGGACGAGCCCCAAGCGCCGGATCACGGATTTGTAACGGGGCGCATTAAATTAGGAACAGAATCCAGCGGTGGTTTCAAAAACATAGCCATCACCAACTGCATTTTCGAGCGTTGTCGCGGACTTGCCCTGGAAACAGTGGACGGTGGCAAACTGGAAGATATCGTCATCAGTAACATCACGATGCGCGATATTGTCAACGCCCCTATCTTCCTGCGGTTAGGAGCCCGGATGCGCAGCCCGCAAGGAACGCCCGTGGGCACAATGAAACGCATCCTCATCAGCCACGTCAATGTATTTAATGCCGACTCGCGCTACTCCTCCATTATCAGCGGAATACCGGGAGCCCTTATTGAAGATGTGACACTGAGCGATATTCATATCTATCACCAAGGAGGATATACAGAAGCCGACGGACTTCTGACTCCTCCCGAACAAGAGAAAGTATATCCTGAACCGTGGATGTTCGGAACGATTCCCGCCAAAGGTTTCTACATCCGCCACGTACGCAACATCACCTTGGACAATGTAAACTTCCATTACGAGAAAGCGGACGGACGTCCCTTGTTTGTCACGGATGATGCCAGTGATATCAGATACAGGAACATCACAGTGGATGGAAAAGAATTCAATACAGCCAACTTATAAAAAACAAAATAGAATGAAGAGAAAATATTTATTGTTCAGCCTGTTGCTGGCCGGAAGCAGCCTTTATGCACAAGAATGGCCGGCAGTACGACCCGAAACCCGTCCGGCTACCCGCTGGTGGTGGCTGGGAAGTGCTGTTGATGCCGCCAATCTGACCTACAATCTGGAAGAATATGCCAAAGCCGGACTGGGAGGTGTTGAAATCACTCCTATTTATGGTGTTCAAGGCAACGATAAGAATAACCTTCCTTTCCTCAGCCCGCAATGGATGAATATGTTGCAACATACTGAAGCTGAAGGAAAACGTATCGGTATTGAAGTAGATATGAACACCGGTACCGGATGGCCCTTCGGCGGTCCTCACGTGAGTATGACAGATGCTGCTACCAAAGCTATTTTCCAACTTATGATATAGAAAGGAGGCCAGGAAATCGTGCAAGATATCAATGTGACGAAGACAAGAACGCCCTGCAGCAACCTTTTCTGTCTTAAAGCCGTGTGATGGCATACGACAAAACGGACGCTGCATCAACCTTACTTCCCACGTCAGGAAAGACAAACTGGAATGGAAAGCCCCTGCCGGAAAATGGAAAGTGATAGCGCTTTTATAACAGCAAGACACGTCAGAAAGTGAAACGTGCTGCTCCCGGTGGGGAAGGATATGTGATGAACCATCTTTCCAAGACTGCCGTCAAGAACTATCTTCCCGATTTGACCGTGCTTTCAAAAGCACAAGACGAGTTATCCGCATACATTCTTCAACGACTCTTACGAAGTCTATCAGGCAGACTGGACAGAAGACTTTCTGGATCAATTCGCCCGCAGACGCGGATATAAGTTGGAAGAACATTTTCCGGAGTTTCTGGATGAAAGCCGTCCGGAAGCAGCCGCCGCATCGTCATCCGACTATCGGGAGACGATCTCCGACTTATTGCTGGAGAACTTCACCCGTCAATGGACGGACTGGGCACACAAGAATGGCAGCATCACCCGTAATCAGGCACACGGTTCCCCTGCCAACCTGATCGATGTCTACGCAGCCGTGGACATCCCCGAATGCGAAGGATTCGGTTTGTCCCAATTTCATATCAAAGGATTACGTCAGGATTCATTAACCAAAAAGAATGATTCGGACTTGTCGATGCTGAAATATGCCTCTTCTGCCGCACATATCGCCGGGAAGCCTTATACTTCTACCGAAACATTTACCTGGCTGACGGAGCATTTCCGCACTTCTTTGTCGCAATGCAAACCGGATATGGACCTAATGTTCGTCTCCGGCATTAATCATATGTTCTTTCACGGCACTCCTTATTCACCGAAAGAAGCCGAATGGCCGGGATGGTTGTTTTACGCCTCTATCAATATGAACCCGACGAACAGTATCTGGCACGATGCCCCTTCGTTCTTCGATTATATCACCCGTTGCCAGGTTTCCTGCAAATGGGTAAACCGGATAATGATTTCCTTATTTATCTGCCTGTCTATGATATGTGGGATGAGCAACCGGGACGTTTGCTGCTATTCAGCATTCATCACATGGCCAAGCTTGTTCTCCGAAATTTATAGATGCCATCCACCGTATCAATAACAGCGGATATGACGGAGACTATATCTCGGACAACTTTATCCGCAGCACCCGTTTCAAAGACGGACAGCTCATCACTTCCGGCGGAACCGGTTACAAAGCGCTGGTCGTACCCGCCGCCCATTTGATGCCGAATGACGTTCTGGCTCATCTGCTGAAACTGGCACAACAGGGAGCCACTATCGTATTCCTCGAAAACTATCCGACGGACGTACCGGGATACGGTCAACTGGAACAGAAGCGCAAGACTTATCAGCAGACGCTGCAAAAGTTACCTTCCGTTTCATTCTCCGAAACAACGGTTACTCCGGTAGGCAAAAGGCAAGATTATTACAGGTACGGATTATGCGCGTACTTTAGCAAGTTGTAATATTCCTCAGGAAGAAATGAAAACCAAGTTCGGACTGCAAGTCCATCCGCAGGGTGAACGATAGCGGACACCATTACTTTATCTCTTCTCTCCAAGATAAAGGAGTGAATGATTGGGTGACACTGGGAACCAAAGCCGAAGCTGCTGCCCTCTTCAATCCCATGACCGGAGAATACGGAGAAGCAAAGGTACGTCAAACCGGAGAACAGACACAAGTCTACCTCCAACTGAAATCCGGTGAATCGGTGATTTTGCAGACTTATCAACAGCCGCTGCAAGCTGCCCGGCCCTGGAACTATATTCAGGAACAACCGTTCAGCCTCAGCCTGGATCATGGCTGGAAACTACACTTCGCCGAAAGCGAACCGGAGATAAAGGGTACGTTCGACATCGACCGCCCTTGCTCATGGACAGGCATCGACCATCCGGCAGCCAAGATTAACATGGGCAGCGGTGTTTATTCATTGGATATCGAATTGCCCGCTCTGCAAGCCGATGACTGGGTACTCGACTTGGGAGACGTACGCGAAAGTGCCCGCGTCCGGATCAACGGTCAGGAAGCGGGCTGCGCATGGGCAGTACCTTATCAGCTACGAGTAGGTCATCTGCTGAAATCAGGAAAAAAACCACATCGAGATAGAAGTCACTAACACTCCCTGCCAACCGGATAGCCGAACTGGACAGGCAGGAGTGCAGTGGCGCAAATTTAAAAAATCAATATTGTCGATCCTGAATTATCGTCCGGCCAACTATGGTCACTGGGCTCCCATGCCTTCGGGATTAAATAGCGAGGTCCGGCTGATTCCGGTAGATTATTTATCTTTCAAGACACACTAAAGTTATTATTTAAATCTACTTTCAGTTCAAGATAAGGCAATATAGTTCGGGCCTGACTAAAAGTCAGTAGTATCTCCAATTCCCCTCCTTCCCGAAGGAGGAGAATAGAGATAGAACCGACTTTAGTCAGCCTCTTTTCAGCCTGTTATTTTAATCTATACCTGTTATTTTAATTCATAAATGAAATAGTCAGGCTAGTTCTTCTATGGCTGTAAAAGCCTGCTTTAAAGTTTACGTATTTCTGCGTCCAAGGACAATGCACAGACATTTCAAACAGGTACTGCATCCATATATCAATTATATCATCTCTTTGAGATTGTTGTATTCCAGGTGGTTCCTTTCAATATATTTCTTTCGCATATATCCCTACAAATGTTACAATTACCACACTTCGGGGAGATAGGGGCATACGGTACAGTTTCTAACGGTGCATCAGTTAAAACGGTACCAAGACATTGCTGCACCATATTTAGGAGTAATAAACAGATTGTTTTTCCCAATCCATCCTAATCCACTAAGTTGCGCTACTACTGTTTTGTGCAGGTAAACCGACTCCTTCGTTTCAAAATTAAACACTCCTTCTGCCAAAAAGTCCGCATCAGATTGTGAAAGAGCTTTATACCCTTTGCTGACAAGAAATTCAGCTAACTCGTCTGTTACTTCTCCCACTCTATTTTCAGTTTTTCACATACATCTTCAAGAGCAGGTTTTATAATCCGGATTATTAAATACATCTTTACAAACTTCGGACTTATTGCGATTCCTATTAATATAGCACATGGCAAACCTCTATTCTGCCTATTGGTCAACTTGGATATATCTGAAATGAACAAAATCGACCCTTGACTTTTTCAATTCATTCTCTATTTTTTATTCATATTTCTTTCTTTTGACAGGAGATAAATATCTGTGATTAGTTCCGAAACCGGAGTTTTTTCGGGTGTATTGATATAAGTCTCAAAAGTAAATGGTTCTCGAAGCTTATAATCATTTGCAAGTAGCCAGTCAAGATAAATATAACGATATACCCTATTCAGTTCATGGTATAGTCCTTTAAAACGGAATATAGCATATTCACCCGCAGGAACTTCAAAACACCGAACCCCTTCGGAATTTTAAATGATTGTGGTAATGTTACTCAACCATAAAACGACTTTGTTCTTCAGACGTGATAAAAGGATAATCAGAGTCAGGCTCACATACTTACATCCTTTTGATAATAATTCATTAGCTTTCAGAAAATTGTAGCACCTGTTTCCATAAAACAGAAAAGCTATGGCTGGTAGGATGTGTTCTCTCTAATTTTAAATATGCAATCCGTGTAAAGGAGGCACTCTTTCAATACTTGGTTCAATCTGTATTGGATTCTTGCCTTCAGAACAGGCATTTGAATGTCTTTTACGAAATTCAAGTATAGAGCAATTAAAGTAGTTTTTGAATGCCCTTGTAAGCGTATGTTTATTCTGGATAATTGATTTGACTAAGAATCTCTGGGACACTTATATTGGTGGATATTAACTTAAAAGCAATGTATTCAATCTTAATCGTTGGATGTAATTCCCAAGGCTATCACCGCAAACTGCTTTAAAAAGTCGGCGGAAATGATACTTGGAAATGCATACAATTTGGGATAACTTGTCAGAATCAAGGTCATCAAATAAATGACAGTTGATATATTCTTGAACTCTGATCACTAATTCGTATTGTATGTGAGCGGTATTAATTTTTTGCTTCCATCTTTTAATTTCAGGTAACCGTCTGGACATAATTTCTCTCAACTCCGATTTTATGGCGTATGGCGACTATTTTATAGTACTTCTTCGGGAAAAAGTCCCCTAAAGGTAGATAAGATAATCCATTGAGAAGTCATACAGTTTAACTCCATTTTTCAGACAGTAATCACAATATTCCTCATTTTGGTCTGCCTTTCAGATTGGTATAATAATCAATATCCAAAGGTATCTGCAAGTCTGGCAATATTTTGTTATCTAAATAGGTTTACTTTTGTTATTCTTATTCCTATGTTAGTTGTCTTTTGTTGGTGCTTGCAAATTTATGCATCTTCCTTTATTTACGCAAGCCTTCTTCAGGAAAATGTAATGTTGCCAACAACCAAAAACTCTTCGGTCGGGGATCGCCCTAGCGGCAAGGGGCGGGACCACCCGTCCCGACGAGCGGGTATTATGCTGTTAATCCTACCGTTTCGCTGACCACTTCCATAGGGTGTCCTCATGTTTATCCCTTGATGAGGCCGCACATGATTATATACATATACAGCATCTTCAATGCGCTTGCTTACTTGCTCGAAGCTCTCATCATCACAGTCGAATAGCCAACCGTTTTTAATGGTGTTGTTCATTCTTTCAGCCAATGCATTATGTAAAGGATCACCACACTGCGTCATACTGATGTTGATTTGATGCTCTTTAAGCCTCTCTACATATTTATTTGAGCAATATTGGACACCCCGGTCGGAATGATGAATAAGAGTGCTCATGTCTATGTGATACTTCTCATAGAATGATATTGCCATCTCCAAAGCTTTCAAGGGCCCCTCCGTCTCAAGAGTTTTGTAAAGCGCATATCCCACGATGGCACGACTTGACGCATCGGTAAGCAACGAGAGGTAAGCCCAGCCCTGACCGGTGTTTACGTAGGTTATATCCGCCACTACCATAGCGCCCAATCTCGTAGCGACAAATTTGGGTGCAACATTCAACAGATCGGGGTAGATATAGTAATTATGGTTCGAATTCGTTGTTCTAGGACGCTTGCGACTTGTACGTTGACACAAACCATTGGAGCGAAAAATGTCATAACAACGATCACGACCGATAACCATCTTTGGTCCAAACTTACTCACGCAGCAGGCGTATAACTCGCGCATACCAGCTTTGGGCATGAGTTCCA
>VOFC01007197.1_pt1 | contig 16706 bp, 27 predicted proteins | sample 5384161 | NCBI WGS metagenome assembly VOFC01 (sample SAMN12384722, study PRJNA508395) | human gut metagenome | isolation source: healthy gut B | host: Homo sapiens | reverse complement strand
TTATTTTGCCTTTACATTGGCGATCTCAATGAAAAAAGCTGGTCACCGCTGCTGAAGGATTCAATCTTGTCGCTGTTAAATGCCGCATACCGGTGAGCTGAAGTAAACGGAACCAGCACGGCCTGATCTGCTGTAAAGGTCAGCACCTCGTTATAGATTTCCGCACACGGTCCAAATCAGCGGTGCTGTCCAGCTCTTTAATGGTGTCCGTGCCATTTTCCATAGTAAGGGCAACCTGCCACAAAATCGGGTCGGACATCATTTCCGGGTTCATATTCGTCATGGTGAGGAACGGGTCATAGTAACCGCCGTAGGTTGTGTGGAGCGAGAAATCAAAATCGGTAGAAACCTGCGTAAACCACGTCATATTATCCGAACCGTGAGGCGTTACTTCAAACCCTACTTCACCCAATTCCTGAGCAATTACAAGCGCCGCATCGTCCATTGTTCCCTGATTGGTGATATAATCCAGCGTAACACTTAATTTTGCGCCATCTTTTTCGCGGATGCCATCGCCATCACTGTCTACCCAACCGGCGCTTTCCAGCAATTCTTTTGCCTTTATCTGCATTGTAGCTGTATGTCGTGGCTTCTACATCGCAATACGGCAGAGAGGTATCCAGCAACTGTTCCGAAGCTGTTTCAAGGCCGGAGAATACACTGTCGCTGATCGTTTCCTTATCAATCGCATAGGCCACCGCCTGCCGGACAGCGGCATCGTTAAACGGAGCCTCCTGTGTATTGAAGCCGATAAAACGGCTGTTGGAAATGCTGTCATCCAATACGGTGCCAATTCCATCCGCAGAGGAAAGTTCGGTATAACCAGCAAAGCTCAAACGGGATGTACCCGCAAGCAGATCCACTTCGCCATTGCGCAGAGCGAGAATTGCAGCATCGGGATCCGCGATCACTTTTACGGTAAATTCGTCCACATCAGGCTGTTCTCCCCAATAATTGGGATTGCGGACGAAAGTATAAGAGGTTCCGTCACCGTCCCCGGCATACATATAGGGGCCAGTCCCCATTGTCTGGGTCAGCAGTTCTTCTTTAGTTGTCAAATCCTCATTAAACGCATTGGGCGATACGATTCCCATTGGGTTGCACATGGCGAGGTCGTTCAAAACACCATAATAAGGTGTGGTAAGATGAATTGCCACGGTATGTTCGTCCACCACTTCAATCGACTCCGTGAGTGTTCCAATCTTACCAAAGATGCAATATATGCTCCCAAATTGGAGAATGCCGCCTCAAGCTGGTTTTTACTGCTTCCGCATTGAGGTCAGCACCATCCGAAAACTTCACGCCTTCTTTGAGATGGAAAGTGTAGGTCAGTCCATCATCGCTGATGTCCCACGTTTCGGCCAGCCCAGCCTTAAATTCACCATTTTCCCCGAACAACGAGCGTATCATAGCAGTTACGGGCATAGTAGGTGAAACCGTAAGTACCATTGGAAGTGGCGGGGACATCGCTGGATAGAAGCCGGTGGAAAAATCCCAGCTTTCTGTTGTGATACTTACCGGAGTAGAATCAGAACCGGAAGTATCGGGTGTTGTACTGTTGCAGGCGCAGAGACCAAGCGCCATAACGCCCGCCATCATCAGTGCAGCAAATGATTTTAGTTTCATAAATCAAACCGTCCTTTCGTTTTTGTATATATCACGCCTCAAGGAGCGTATATACCTATTTCAAATCAAGTGGGAAGCGCGCAAAGCTGTTTGGTATAGGGGTTTTGAAATATCTTCAGATCCCCCATTCCATTGACGGCTTTCGATCAGTTTCCCGTTTTGCATCACATGAATTTCGTCCGCAAGATAAAGCGCCGCGTCAATCTCATGGGTAATGAAAAAGATAACAGCATTGTTCTTCCTCCTGAACTCTTTTTAGCAATTCCAAAATACTTTTGCGCAGAATGACATCCAAACCGCTGATGGATTCGTCAAAGACGATATAGCGCGGGGAAACAGCCAGAGCACGGGCAATCCCTACGCGCTTTTGCTGCCCGCCGGAAAGTTCGCCGTTTTCTTTTTTGCCGCTTCTTTCGGGTAGCCCCATGCGGTCAAGCAGTTCATAAACTCTGGCCTGCTTTTTATCCTTCGACAAGTCCAGCAGATTTCGGATTGGTTCGGCAATCGCCTGATAAACCGTAAAATGGGGGTCAAGAGCGCTTTTTCCATCCTGTAAAACAAGTTGGATCGCTTTTGCCGTTTCTTTTCGCCGCCTTGCCCCTTTGCGGGAAATTGGTTTTCCATCCAGTAGAATTTGACCGGATGAAGGAGCTTCCAACCCAAAATCAACCGCGACAAGGTACTCTTTCCACAGCCGCTTTCTCCCACCAAAAGCATAGATACAGTGATCTTCCATAGACAGACTCATCGGAAACCGCGTCAAACAGCAGCTTATCTTCGCCTCTATACTGTTTGCTTACATTTTTCACCTTCAGCATATACTCACCCCCCATCCCAAGTGGATTGCTTCAATCAGTTCCTTGGTATAATCGGCTATTGGATTCTGTAAGACCTCTTGGGCGCAGCCTTGTTCTACCATCTGTCCTTCTTTCAAATCAGTACATGGCCGCCGATATGCCGTGGCAACGTCAAAGTCATGGGTGACTAAAAAGCAGTGCGCAGCCCTGCTCCTGTAGATGCAGGAATTGCTCCACCGCTTTGTCCCTGTGAATCGCGTCTAAAGCGGTAGTCGGTTCATCGGCAACCACCAGCTTTGCGTTACCGGCAATCGCAAGGGCAATGAGGCAGCGCTGGAGCATACCACCCGAAAGCTGATACGGCCTGCTGCTTAAAATCCTTTTGTGTGTCTGTAAGCCCCTGCCCGAGACAGCGCCTGTTCATAAAGAGACAAGGCTTCCTTTTTTCTTCAAATCTTGATGCAGGTTAAGAAATTCGGCCATTTGAGCACCAATTTTTCTGGAAGGGTCGAGCGCCGTCATCGGATTTTGCGGGATAAAAGCGATTTTATTGCCGTAGTACAGCGCCCGTTCTTTTTTCCTTTAGCTGTAAAAGCGATCTGTTCTCAAAAAAGATTTCGCCATTCACTTGGAAGCGCTGCTGTTAAGCAGTCCCAAAATTGCCCTTGGCAGGTCATCGTTTTTCCGCTTCCTGATTGGCCTAAAAGGATAACTGCCCCCGCTTCCTCCAACGAAAAACTGATGTCCTTCACCAATTCCTGATATGGATTTTTAAGCGCAATGCTAAGATGTTCTACCTGTAACAGCTTTTTGCTCATAGCACATCCTCCTGCGGCTGAAGAATGTCCCTAAGCGCCTCGCCAAACAGATTGAAGCCTGCGGCGGCAATGAAAAATGCGATGCCGGGGTAAATGAGCAGTTCCGGGTGGGAATACAACGCCACCTGCGCTTCCTCCAGCATTGCGCCCCATTCAGCCGTTCCGCTGGGCAGACCAAGGCCGAGAAACGAAAAGCTGGAAACCGTGAGGATGGCCGAAGCTACGCCCGTTGAAAAATACACCAAAAACTGCGGAAGGATATTGGGAATTAAATGGTGAACAATAAGCTGCCACATTCCACAGCCGGACACCCTCGCGGCGACAATGTAATCCCGCCCAAGTTCCGTTTTGGCATAGGTGCGAATAAGCTGCATAAACCGCGCCCACATGGAGATGACAACCGCCCAAATAATATTTTGCAGGCCATTTCCCAAAACGCCGATAATCGCCACTGCGATAATGAGCGTGGGGAAAAGCGATAAATACCTGGCTGATTCCTGTCACAACACGGTCAAACCAGCCGCCGATACACGCTGTCATCATTCCAAGGATTAAACCAATCCCTCCCAGCAGAATCAAAATGGGAAGCGCCAGCCCAAAGGGATGCTCTTGCACCATAAAGCAAGCGGGATAATTCACACCGCCCAAGCTGATCGGTTCCAAGGGGATAATCGGCGCTCGGCGCTTGATATTTCATCAGTGGATTTACCTCGTCCGGTGCATGTGGAGCCAAAAGCGGCGCGAGGATTGCGACAGCGCAGATCAGCACAATCAGGCCAAGCCCAATGACCGCTTGCGGATTTTTCACATATTTTACGCAACATCGCTCTCCTCCTTTCTCCACGGACACAGTAAATGGTTGAGTATTTCTCCAAACAGTTCGGCCAGAAGATACAGCGCGGCGATAATCAGCATACAAGCGCCAATCGCGTTGGCATCAGCAGCCATAATACAGTTCATCAGGTAGTTGCCCACACCTTTGATAGAAAAGACCTTTTCCACTACGGCGCTTCCAGCAATCAGATAGCTTACATACTGGCAGAACAGGGTGATGACGGGCGGCAGGGCATTGCGGAATACCTTCTTCCAGAGGATCCTGTTTACCGTCATCCCGTTGGCACGGGCAAAGCTCACATAATCACGGTGCATTTCTTCCAGCAGTGAAGCGCGAAATACCCGTACAGTCGAGCAAATCACAGGAAAAGATAAGGTAATGGATGGCAATATCAATCCCATAATCCCCGATGCAGGCGTTACGCTGAAAATCGGGATTTCCACAGCGAAGCCAATCAACAGCAAAAACCGAGCCAGAACGGAGGAACACAAATTCCAAACAGCGAAACAATCCGCATGATATGGTCCGTCAGCTTGTTCTTTTTTGGCCGCGCATAAAACGCCAAGCAGAATTGAAAACACGATAATTTCAGCTAACGACAGAAAAACTAATTGCAGCGTTTGCGGGAAGTAGGCTGCCAAATCCGCAGCCACCTCGTTTGTTGAAAAAATAGATTCCCCAAAGTCGCCGCGAAAGACACCGCCGATCCAGTTCAAATACCGAATCGGAAGCGGCTGATCCAAACCAAGTTCCGCGCGTACCTGTTCAATCACTTCCGGTGTAGGAGAGATTTCCACGGCGCACAAGATAAGTGGCTGGGTCTGTACTGGATAATGCAGTCAGGATAAAGCACAGGATGCTTACGCCAAAGAGCAGAACCAGCAGCCGCACGATTCGTTTTTATCCAATGAGATTTCACCGTTTCCCTCCTTTCTGGTTAATCAAAGCTAACCATTGTGTCGAAGTAACTGCGGCAGGCGGCATATCGCCCGCCGCAGTGCATAAATTACTGTGCAAGTTTCCAGTTCCGCGCTTTCTGCCGGATATTCCAGAATTTTGATAGATTCCTTTTTGTTGTATCAGTTCAGCGTGAACGCCTTTTTTTCTACAATTTTTCCGTTATCCACCACCAAAATCTGATCGGCATCCCGAATCGTGGACAGCCGGTGTGCAATGACAATCAGCGTCTTATTTTTTTTACCAAAGCGCTGATGGCCTGTTGCAAATGCACCTCGTTTTTCCGGGTCAACGCTGGCGGTTGCCTCGTCAAGCAGGATAATCGGCGCGTCCTTCAGCATGGCGCGGGCGATGGAAATCCGCTGCTTTTCTCCACCGGACAGGGTGGAGCCGCCTTCGCCAATTACCGTGTCATATCCTTGTGGCAGAGCAGAGATAAAATCGTGGCAGCCGGCTTTCTTTGCCGCTTCAACCACTTGTTCATGGGTAGCATCCGGGCAGCCAAACTTGATATTGTTCTCAATCGTATCGTGGAACAGATACACATTTTGAAATACCATGCTCATATTCTTCAAGAGGCTGTCACAGGTAAACTCTTTGACATCGTGGCCGCCTATGGTAATGCTGCCTTCCTGCACATCCCAAAACCGGGCGATCAGCCTTGTAATGGTGGTTTTGCCGCCTCCAGAGGGACCGACAATCGCAGTCATGCTGCCCTGTGGAATGGAAAAACTCACATCCTTCAAAATTGGATTGCCATTCTCATAAGCAAAGGACACATGCTCGAAGCCAATGTCAAAGGAATCCAAAGGGATGTCCCTACCGTTTTCATCAATTTTTTTGCCTGTTTGATACGCTCTACCCGGTCAAGGGCAGCGTCCATTGTCCGAATCATTGTCGTCATCTGGCCCATAACCTCAATCGGATTGAAGATGGTAAAGGAAGCGATCAGAATAACGGCGAGATTAGCGAAAGACAGGTCGCCGCCAACAGCGAGGATTCCCGCGCACAGCATAATCATGCAGGCCGAAATACGGAACACCATCGAATAGGTCATATTGAGCGGGGTAAATACACGCTCCACCCCATAAGAGGCAGCCGCATTGCTCTCATAGGCATCCTCAATATCGCTCAGATTTTTGTCGCACATATTGAAGGATTTTACAACGGAAATACCTTGCACGTATTCCAATGTGGCCGCAACTGCTTCGGATTGGATTTTCTGCCGCTTTGCAGAGAGCGCCTTTCCTTTTTTCTGCATGTGGCTGTAGATTGGGAAGGAAAGAAGGATGCCTGCCACGAAAATCAAACCGATACGCCAGTCAAAGGCTAAAATGCAACCCGCCATGACAATCATACTCAAAACGCCGGTTGTAACCTTATCAAGAATGTGCATAGAGTAGTTCTCGAGAAAGTTCAAATCCGTTGTAACAGTCGCCGTAATGTCTCCGACACTGTTATCATGGAAAAAGCCCATCGGCACATTCCGCAGCCGGTCGCCCAATGCAATCCGTTCTCTGGCTACAAACTCAAAGCCTGCCGTACTTTGCAGCCGGTAAACCAGATATTTGAAAATCATGCGCAGGATTAAACCTCCTGCAATCAAGCCGATAACAATACCCCATGTTTGTCCTGTAATCGGTTGACCGTTCTGCAATTCTATCAGGACAAGAAAGACGGCGGCGATTGGCAGCAGGCCGAACATGGATTCCAGAAAGCCACAGATAAAGCTGCCCCAAATCCGTTTCGATAAGTTTCCGCTTAAACGCAGTACGCGCCGGATGATTTTCAGCATAATTCACTCACCTCCTGATTCATACTCCAGTCCATTGCGCTGATATGAGCTTTCCACATATCCAGATAGGTTTCGGAATGGGTTAGAAGCTGCTCATGGGTTCCCTGTGCGGTAATCTGTCCGTTTTCCAACACTAAAATCTGGTCGGCATACATAATGGTAGAGAGCCGGTGCGCAATGACAATCAGAGTTTTCCCCTTTGTCAGCTTATCAATGGAACGCTGCAATTTATCCTCATTCTCCGGGTCTGTGAATGCGGTGGCCTCGTCTAAAATCACGATAGGCGCATTTTTTGAGGATTGCCCGCGCTATGGCAAGGCGCTGGCGCTCGCCACCGGAAAGCCTTGCCCCGGCGTCACCGGCATTGGTATCGTATCCTTGGGGAAACGTGAAATAAATTCATCGCACCCGGCCTGTGCTGCCGCCCATTCCACTTCCTTATCAGTAGCCTCCGGTTTACCAATGCGGATATTATCGCGCAGACTCATATTGAACAGAAAGTTGTCCTGCGATACATAGCTGATCTTCTCTGTTAAGTCGGTAAGGACATCTCCCGAATATCAATCCCGCCTACTAAAACTGCGCCTGCATCGACATCCCAAAACCGGGCGATCAGTTTGGCTAAGGTTGATTTACCCGAACCGGAAGGCCGCACAAAGGCAGTTACGCTTCCGGCCTTTGCTGTGAAAGAAATACCGTGAATGATCTCGCTGTCGCCATAGCCGAAATGAACATCCTTCATCTGCATGTCGGCTTTGTCTGTATGCTTCGGCTGTGCCGGTTCCGTCAATTCTTCCATATCAAGAAGCGCCTGAATACGGGGCTGCACTTCGGAGATAACGGCAAAACTTTCCCAAAACTCGGTAAAGTTTTGCAGGGAACCAACGATTGCCATAGAGAGAAGAATACAAACAATCAGTTCGGCAAGACTAACCGTACTGCCTGAAATAAGAGCCATTCCGACAGGCAAAACAAAGGCAATCGAGGATGGTAGAATCGCTTGGCTGATGCTCATAAACGGCCAACAGTGTTTATACCACTTTGTCGTGATGTCCCGCACCTTTAGAACTGCCGACTGGAACCGCCCCATTGAGGAAGCAGTCTGATTAAATGCTTTGATGACCTCCATACCATTGACATATTCCACAATGGTTGCGTTCATATTGGCATTGGACATCATGTATTCCTTCATCACTTCGCCACGACCAAACATCATGCCATAATAGATCAGGTTTCCCAAAATAGCTGAAACCAAAGCGGCCAACGCCATGCGCCAGTCAATCACCAACAAATACAGAATGACAAAGATCGGAACAAGTATGCTGGCGGTCATCTCAGGGAATAGCATGAGCCAGCGGGCCTTCCAATCGCTTTCCGCATCATCGATGACAAGTTGCTTAAACTCGCCAGGACGATTTCCCTGAATCGTTCCCATAGATACCTTTGGACATCTTCTTCATAATTGTGGTACGGATATTTTTTAATGATTTCATAGGCTACTTTGGGGAACACAAAGCGTCGATTTTGCGTAAAAAGGGTATGCTTCAAAGATACCCGCACAGAGCGATGACCGGCAAAAGGATTGCCCAAGTCGTTGTCAGACTGTTTGCCAATGCCTTTTGCAGTAAGATTGCAACCGCGATATATGGAACAACGCCAAAAGCAGAGGACAAAACAGATAGGACAACGGCAAATGATAATTGTGATTTCTTTTTCTTTAGCAAAGCTGAAGAATACCCTTATATGGAGATTCTCTTTTGCCACTTTCTTTTGCATATACATTTACCCGCCTTTCCGTGTTGTTTTCCAAACACAATTTAGTGTAGCAAAACCGCCTTGCGCTTTTGTGACCGAATCCGGCAGTTCTATACCCCAATCCGACAAATCTGTTTTTGAAGCGACTTGATTTTTCGCAAGCAGATGTGATATTATGGGTTAGTTATTGCTAACTTTGTGTTTGTGAAAGGAGTACGGCAGTATGCTTTTACAATGGTCCGCCCCAGAATATGTGCCACGCTCTTTTCTCGTTTCCGGCCTTTCGGGTACGAATAAAGGGCAGAAGCAAACCGGCACCAGCTTTCGGCTTACAAAACAAGTGGCCGATGGATTGGTGGGTATGCAGGAAGTGTCAAAAGGATTATTTTTAGGTGCAGTCTGAAATGGCGTTCAAAAAGGAAACGGAACTGTGCGAAGAGTATCCAGAGCGCAAAGGTCTTTCAACTCTCTTTCTGTATGAATGGGATCTGCAGAATGGGATTATCGTCAAAAACGAGGCGAGCACTACCAGCTTTCCCCTACACAGTGCAGCTTACAGTGTGGAACTTTTTCCCAATGCATCAGCCGTTTTGGTTCTGAAGAACCTTACCAACATTAAGCATTTCGCTGGAACAGGAGCGTTTTTCCTGTCTTTGGCAGAGGATTTAGAAGCCGCGCATTTAATTCGGCGGGATAACAAGATTTGTACCCATGTATTTTCCACCACACCGGAAATACGCTTGGTTTTGCAGCAGTTATTAGACTGCCCGCCAGAGCGAAAGCTACGCAAGTTGTATCTTGAAGGAAAGGTATTGGAACTTGTCTCCCTGTTCTGCGAAGAAGCGATTGGCAAGCAGAAAAATACCAAAGATATTTCCAGAGAAGATTACCGATGCTTGATGAAAGCGAGGGAAATTATCGACAATCATTTCCTCCATCCCTTTGACAATCGCACAGATTGCGGAGCAATGCTATTCAGTGAAACTAAATTGAAGCAGGGCTTCAAAGCCTGTTTTAATTGTACGGTCTACGAGTACATAGTGGAAAAAGCGCATGGAGATGGCACATCGTTTGTTGCAAAGCGGAAAATATAAGGTGAAAGATGTGGTATGGATGGTGGGATATACCAATGCGAGCCATTTTATAGACGCTTTTAAGAAAAGGTATGGAATTACGCCCGGAGAAGTGTAAAAACAATTTATGTACCCAGCCGTCTATGCGGCTGGGCGTTCTCTCTTTAAGGTTATTAAAAATCTGGGCAGCCATAGCCCAGCACCTCATAATGTCCCACGGGGTAGCTGTTCTGGCGGACGGAATCGCCGGAGTTCCCTTCAATGGTGTAAACACGCCCGTTCTCTACCTTCTCGACAATGCCTGTATGGTCGGAAAGCCCGTCCTGCCCGTTTTCATCGTTCCAGTCAAAGAAGATAATCATGCCGGGGGCCGGTTCGGCGGAGCCGTCCATCCATTGGCCCCTGTCCTTGAACCACTGTACGCCATTGACGCACCCTGCATATTTGGGGATTACGCCGGTGTCAATATAGCCACACTCGTTGGCGCACCAGCTCACAAAACACGCGCACCATTCCACACGGCTGGAAAAACCATACCAGCTCCAGTACGGCTCGCCGCCCACATTCCCTACCTGGGAGAGCGCCACGGAGACGATGGCCCCGTCCTCGGTGTAAATGCCGTAAAGAACGGCGCTCCACAGGCTGCGGTTTTCCTCGTCCAAAAGTTCGGCAAGCTGCTCTTTCTGTTCCTCGTCAAATCCATACTGCGCTGCCATTTCCTCGGCGGTCTTGTGACTGACGGTGATATACAGATAGGTTTGGGTGACGGTGGTTTCCGTCTCCACGATATTGCCATTGCCGTCATCAGTTTCCGTGATGACCGTTTCAGTCTTGGTTTCCGTGCGGGAAGATATTTGGTTCATCTCCCAGAAAATATCCGTGAGGATGGCCTTCTTGCTGTCGTCAATGGTGGCCACCTCCTGGGGTTATCCGGGTCGGTGGTCGTTTTGACGGCATAGACGGCAAGCACCTCCGGCCAGACGGCGCGGGAACCGGACATCTCCAGCACGTCATGGGACAGATTCGCCTTTGTGGTGTCGATCTGCTGCTGGTAATCATCGTTGATCTCCTGCACCACGTTCTGCATAGTATAGCCCGAACCGCTGTCCTCACCGGAAAAGAAAATGCCGAAGCAGGAGCCGATCAAAAGCCCGATGAGGCAGATAATGACAATGACCAGCACGGCGATCCATCCTCCGGCGGCGATGGCGGCGATCAGCGCCTTGGTGGCTGCAATAATGGCTTTCACCGCCGCAATGGTAGCCTTGGCCGCAACCTTTGCAGCTACAACCGCCGCCCTGGCCGCAGCGCGGGCCGCGTGGGCGGTGGCCTTGGCGGCTCTGGCCGTGGCCTGGGCAGTCCGCTGGGCGGCTTTGGCCGCCTGCTGTGTGGTCTTAATACTGGCTTTCGCGGTATTTTCCGCCGTCTTGATGGATTTGCTGGCGGTTTTACCGTCCCTTTGGCGGTAGAGGACGCCTGCTTGATGGTCTTGCGACCCCTGTCCACGGTTTTAATGCTTTTCTTTCCCCGATCCAGGGTCTTGACGGCCCCACGCTCCTGCCGGAGCGTCCTTACCGGCCCGGAGATCTTGTCCGCCGCCTGCCGGGTTTTCCTCGCCGCCTGCTTCTCAGCTTGTTTTTTCGGTTGTTCGGCTGCGGCTTTCCGCTTCTGGATATTCTCCTTGACCTTGAAATGTTCTCCTTTGTGGTCTTTATCCCTTTGCGGCCCTGTTTATCAAACTGGTGGATCACTTCATGGGTGACGCTATCCACCCCAGAAGAAAGGCGGTCGGACGCATACTCGCCGGGGGAGCTTTCCTCCGCATACAGGCTGTGGTCGGCCTTATCCCTGGTGCGGATATATGCCTCCTTCATCCGTTCCGAGGCAACCGCCGCTTTGTCAATGGACTTAATTCCTTTTTCGGCCACTCTTGTTTTAATGCCCTTGCCCATGGGCTTCACCTCCTCCCCTGGGCGGGGCCGCCCTTATTCCTCCAGCAGCTTGGCCACAACCACCATCCGCCCGTTTGTCCGGGAATACTCGCAGGTGGAAAGGGTGATGAGCTGGTCGCCATATTCCGCGCTTACGCTCGTATCGTAAAGCGCCAGCGCCTTGCACTCGGCAATAAGATCCGTCAAAAGCCCCGGCGCTCTCCGCATTGACAAAGTGGTAATACTTGAAGCCTTCCTCCGAGTAGGCTACCGTCTTAAAGGCGGCGATCACTTCATATTCGCCAAAGCTGTCCAGGGTATCAAAGCGGATGGTCTTGTGTTCCCGGTAAAAATCCTCGCTCTCATACTTGCACAGGTCGGAGAACATACTGCCGTTGTTCATGTGGTGGCCGTACAGCACCAGGTTGTCGGAAATGCCGACGTCGCAGTTTTCCTGCATATAGGGCACCCCATAGCTGCTATACGACTTATCAAAAGCGTGCTTCAGATAGAAATTGGGGGTATCCTTGGTCTGCATGACCGGATAATCAATCCGGGTGCCGGGAATGGAAATCCAGCCCACCAGGTCGCTGTTCTGGGCGTACACATCCGCGTACTTTTCAAAAGCCGTAAGTTCTTCCGGCTTTGGGGCCGGGTCGTCGGCAAAAGTTCCAGCGTGGGCGGCTCTACATCTTCCTTAATCAAATCCGCCACTTCTGCAAAGGCTTCGGCGCTCTGCTTCTGGTCGAGGTATTCACGGGCCAGCATAGCCCCGGAGAAAAGGAACAGGGCGGCGCAAAGGGCCGCCCCTGCAATCATCAGTCTGCTTTTTGCTTTATCGCTCATGTTTCACCCCTCCTTATGCTTATCGCGCCTGTTCTTTCTCGGCCGCCTGGCGGCGCTGCCCCTCCGGGGCCGGTTTCAGCCCCCGCAGCTCGGTTTTTACGGAAGATTTTTTCGCCGCCTGCTTTTTCCGCAAGGCGTCCCGCGCTGCGCCCATCTGGGCAAAGGTTTTGCCGCAGGACGTAAACAGCCCTCGCAGCCTGGCAAGCGCGCCCCTTGTCGGCCTCCAGTTTCTGGGCCTCCAGGGCCTCTTTTCCAGCCAGGGCGCGCCCAGCGTTTTTCATGTGGCCGCCCGCCTGGTGCAGCTTCATCCCGGATCACATCCAGTTTCCCGGCGCATTGCTCCATCGCCTGGCTTGCGTGGGAAAAACCGCGCTCCATGCGGGAGAGGACGGCGGGGATACGCAGCGCCTGCACCGCATGGCGCAGGGCGGCGCGCCCTTTTCCTGAAACGTCCCCAGCATACGCCCGGCAGCGGAGACGAAGTTTGTCCTGGCCGTGGAAAGCATGGCCTTTCCCTGGCGGATTTTTTCCTCCGCCGTCCCCACAAGCTGGGCGCATCGGGCGCGGATTCCCTTGATCGTGGAGCTTTTCCACTTCCAGGCGCATGGCCTTCATTTCGTCCATCATCTGGGACAGCTTTTTCTTCCATGCCGTCGATATAGCCCACCAGGGCCTGCACTTCTTCCTTCTGCTTGAAAGGCTGTGCTGCTCCAATACGGAGAGAAGTTCAATAATCTGCGGATGTTCCCGTAGGGCAAGAGCCGATTCTGCCATGGTTCATTCCTCCATTCAAACGTATTATCGCGCCGGTTCCGCCTGCTTTTTCGCAGGCGGCAGCTCCCGGCAGTATTCCGGGTAACGGATTTTCACGCCCTCCATAAAGTAGGGGCAAACTCGCAGCAAAACAAATCCTCCGGGGAGTAGGCGTTGCTGTGATCCGGGTCGGTATAACCGTTCCAGAGGTTGAAAGCAAGGCGGCACACCCGGACGGTGCCGCTGGTCTGCCAGCCGCCGTGCATACCATCCGGGTCAATGCAGTCCTGCTTGAAATCAAACATCTGGCGGATGTTTGCCCGCGTTTCCGGGGCAATCCCATCACATAGAAAAAGGCCCGGTGGTAACAGTCGTTCCTCCGGGCCTCGCCCATCATATCCAAAAAGAAATCCCGGTGCTCCGGGGACGCAAAACGGATATTGCTCATGCGGGCACCTCCTCGCCGCCAAATACACCCTCGCCGGGCTTGGTGGTCATCAAAGCGTAAAGCCTGTTGTATCACGGGGAAAACCGGTTGATGAACGGCACCAGGGCGCTGCCATAACGGGATCAGGCCGCAGCCCGCGTCCGCATTGGTGACATAGCTCATCTGCTCATTGGAGATATTAAGGAGCTTCGCCAGCTTTTCCCGGTCGGATGCGGCCTGGCTCAACATCACAAGAAACTCGGAGTTGGAGAGCATGGTGCTCGCCTGCACGGAATCCAGCAGGTACTCCACATTCTGGGTAATGGCCGTGGGATAGGCCCCGCGCTTTCTAAACTGCCTCCATGCGCTGTTAAAGAAAATGCCGCTTTGCTCATTTTCAAACATCACATGGAACTCGTCGATGAACACATGGGTGCGCTTGCCCTTGTTTCCAGTTAAGAGTGACACGGTTGAGAATGGTGTCGGTGATCACCAGGGAACCGGCAGGCTTTAGCTGTTCGCCCAGGCCGTGGATGTCAAACACCACATAGGGCTTGCTCAAATCCACGGTGCTTTCCCGGCCAAAGATGTCCAAAGAGCCAGTGGTGTAAAGCTCCAGGGAAAGGGCGATCTCTTTGGCCTTGTCCTCCGGCTGCTCCAGCAGCTTCCGGCGCAGGTCGCAGAGGGTGGCGGCCCGCCCGGCTTCTCCGCCTCCGGGTACACCAGGGCGGTGCAGCGGTCGATGATGGATTTGTGCTGCGGCCCCACGCCGCGCTTGTCGATCTGCTCGATAAGGGACATGACAAACTGGCTTTTTCTACAATCGGGTTGTTTTCCCCCGTAACCCTCCACCATATACATGGCGTTTAAGCGGTCTTTGCCGCCCGCCACCAGATGGGCCACCGTGGCTTTTTCCCGGCCCAGGGTTTTGACGAGCGCGCCAAACTCACCCTCCGGGTCGCAGATCAGGATGTCATCGTCGGCATAATCCGGGTGGAGCATGAGGAAGGCGATCAGCTCCTTTACCGCAAAAGATTTGCCTGCGCCGGGAACGCCCAGATAAAAGGCCGACTGGTTCAAGAGGTTCGCCTTGTTGCAAAGGATCAGGTTATGGGAGATGGCATTCTCGCCAAAGTAAATGCCGCCCTTTGTCCTGGATTTCCTGTACCTTAAAGGGATGAACACGGCCAGGATTCCGTGGGTGCGGAAGGCGTTGATTTTCCGCGCACCGATGGGCAGGGCGGGTGTTCAGGCCGTCGAGCTGCTGGAACTTGAGCACCGCAAGCTGGCACATATGCTTTCTCGCCACGGAGAGTACCGGCTCGGTGTCGCTGTCAAGCTGCTACTTGGGTCGGCGGTGATGGCCCGGGTCATCACCGCGAACATCATCCGCTGGTCGCGGGTGGTGAGGTCATCCAAAAACTCCTTGCTTTCCTTGCGCTGCAATTCCATGTCGTAGGGCACCACAGCAGAGAAGTTGTTATTGGCGTTCTGGCGGCGCTGCCAGTTGGTGATGTTGGTTTCCACGCCCAGCAGGCGGTTTTCCACCTCCCGCACGGCTTCATCCGTGGGAACCGGCACAATGTCGATGGAGAACATCAGGTTGCGGGCCATGTCGGTAAGCTCCGTTACCATGTTATCCTTAATATAAGAGGCGTAGTCTTTGAGAAACAGCACCCGGCAGAACTTATCGCCCAGCTTCAGATAGTCGCTGTTTTTCTCGATCCCGTCCGGGCAGATATAGTCCTCAAAGCTGTGGCCTCGCTTCATCATCTCGCGGGCATTGAACACAAAACTCGGATTCTTCGCCCTGGCGGTAGAAGTCGTGCAGGATACGCAGGCGCTCGGTGGCGTCCAGCTCCACGCACTTGGAGCCAAGGGCTGCAAAGTGGGAAATCAAGTCGGCCCCCACGCGGGCAAAGTAGGCGCGGGCCTCCTCGATGTCCTTCCTTCCACCACGGAAACGGTGATATATTTTTCCTGCATAATGCCGTTGGCCCCGGTGGCCTTATCCAGCAGCATTTGGTTATACTCCCCTCGGTACTCGTCCCGGAAGTCCCCTGTATGGGCATGAGGATGGATGTTTCAAAGTTTGCCTTTGTTCAAGCGGCGGTTGTTGATCGTGATTTTTGTCGTTGCGCCGGAGTCGAGGGAATTGAGCAGCTCCGAATAGGTGAGGAACATGGATTCCTTTGTCCTCCCGGCTGGCTACCAGGTAGTTGATGTCCGAAAAGCGGTAGGTTTTGGAGAAGCGGTTGCCGGTCAAAAAAATGCCGTCCTTCCAGATACGGCGGACGGGGATCACATCCTGCACCTTGCGGGGACGGTGTACCGCTCCTTTTCCTGCTTGGACATGGTTTTGATGGTCTTAATCATGCTTGGCCTCCTTCCGTTTGTGAAAATGCTTCGGCTCTTTGGGCTGCCGTTTGACGGGACGCCCGGTTTGCAGCCCTTCAATGGTATCTTTCAGCGCCGCGTAGTAGTAATTGCTGTCCTCAAACTTAAACTCCTTCGGCTCCAGCATTTCCGAGCGCAGCCACGCCCAGATGAATTGTTCCGCCGTCATGCCATGGTAGGTGACAAAGCCCAGCATGGCAAAGGGGGCCGCCCCCAAAATGCACATCCAGGACAGGGTTTCCACCCCAAAATAGGGGCGCAGGATAAAATAAAGGCCCACGGCCACGCCGCAGGCGAGAACAGAAAATGAACTGCCGCATAGACAGCCCAAAAAACATACTCTCCGTATAATTGCGAATCTCCCGATTGATTTTGACTTCCAAAATATCACCTCACAATCACATCGCCGGTTTCCAGGTAAACAATGCTGCTCTTGGGAATATAGGCAAAGCCCAGCAGCCGGTCGCCCACGGTAAAAAATCTCGTCTGGAGCCGCTTTGGAGAAGTGGCCCACAATCCCTTTTTTCTGCGGGCAGGTCGTAATCCTCCACCATGTGGATGGCGGTTCCATCGGTCAAGTGCAGCACATAGGTTTGATAACGCATTTGTTTTCCCCCTTTTTTTACAGGCCCATCATCTCGCGCACCACGCGGTCAGCCATTTTTCACCGCGCCCACGAGGACGAGCATATTAAAG
>VOFC01004076.1_pt1 | contig 16716 bp, 26 predicted proteins | sample 5384161 | NCBI WGS metagenome assembly VOFC01 (sample SAMN12384722, study PRJNA508395) | human gut metagenome | isolation source: healthy gut B | host: Homo sapiens | reverse complement strand
TCGATGTCTTATTTGTTTTGGAGCCGCCCGGTATTTCAAGAAAAAAGACGGTTGCAATACATGCAACCGTCTGAAAGATAGAGCTGTTGACGAGAGGCTTGAACCAGCTTCGGCCGTCTCTTATGTATCAAATTTGTTGTGGTCTCTTCACGACAGCGGGTCACTAGTTTGTCGGGCCGATTTTGCGCCTTAATACTTTCCCTTGCTACAAAGCAAAAGATACGTTATATGTTTCTCATCTCAAAAATAAGATCCAATAAATTTGATATCCGATTCTTGGATGCGTAGACCATTGGGGATAGTCGCAGGACGACCAGCTCCTTACATTTGCAGATGTAGTGCAGATAGCTGGCAAAAGCGTCGTAAGGGGCCGACTTGCCGACACCTCCCTTCTGATTGCAGATGGAGATGTTCCAGGAACCGGATGTTTGTTGATCGGAAGTTTTCATCGTTTGAAGATTTGAGTGGTTGATGATCTGTCGTGTTGGATTTTCATCTCTATATCCATGAATGTGCATGAATCTCCTTTTGAATGGATATTTCCAGAATTCCAGAAATCTGTAAATAAATTTTATTTGGAGAAATCTCTTTTTAATCGAATATCCATGCTATCATGTGTTGGTTTGAATCCATCTGCCCGCAAGGTAATGCGGTTTTGGAAGATTGGTTCGAGTGTCCTCCGTAGGCCTTGCATGGCCGACAAGAGCACTTTTAATCCCTGAAAGATCATCGTAATATTGCAACGGAGAATCCGCCCGAGATTTTTCGTTTTCGGAGATGCTTTTTCGGGAGAGGAATTGTCCTCTGCGAATGCCGGAGCTGTACCCGTCGCCTGACGGGGCGAGGTGGTACCTTTGTCCGACAACCGGCGGTTTGTCCGACAAAGGTCCTCGCTCTGCGAGGCGGGCGGTGTTCTCCCAAGTCGAACCCCAAATCTTCCATTGAATGACCCGTCAGAGAAAATGCAACACTCAAGTCTCGCCCCCGAGTTATAAATACTCGTTCCGTCTCAACGAGGAGCAGGAGATCCGCTTCCGGCAGATGCTTGCTGCCGCCGGATTGGAGCACAACCGCAGCCGGTTCATCGTCAAAAGACTCTTTGCCGAGCGTTTCGAAGTCATCCGCCGCGACCCTTCAAAAGGTGGAGTTTTGACACGTCTCAACGACCTTTACTTCCAGTTTCAGCGCGTTGGGAACAACTACAACCAGGTGGTTCGGGCCATCAACAGCCACTTCTCCAATGTCTCGATTCCCCGCCAGATCACTGCGTTGGAACAGCATACCCGCGAGTTGAAAGCGTTGAGCATCGAGATTCGGGATCTTACCAAACAGACCGAAGGTTGGTTGCGAATATAAGGATAGGACAACTGTCGGCGAGGATGGCTACTCATTGTGATCTTCCACAAGAAAGACCTCATTCAAAATCGAGCCCCAGGATTATCCTTGCAGCAAAGCAAAAAACAGCCGCCCCAAAGATTGAAGGGCGGCTGTTTCCGATAAATTAAGACAAACGACAACGGTTTCGGACTGGAATACACTACGTGTATTCCGCCGGCACCCGATTTTTCATGCAAAATTACTCGACCGATAAAATCGCCGGCCGCAGCAGGGTGAGGTGAACCGGCATGTCAAGGCCTTGTCGGAAGAGGGGCGTACGTAGACAACCATTTGTCCATGGAATACCCGATGCTGGTTGTCGGTGTAATTGCCCATGTCTTCGTTGTTGCTGCCCTCCATGCCGAGCAGCTCTCCGCCCGACAGGTCACACCGCACATCGTTGTCTGCCAGCATCACCTGCCGCCCCTGTTCGTCAACGACCCGGATCAGCAGCTGAACCAACTCCTCACTCCGGCCGATCTCCTCCACGGTCAAGGCGTATGGACGTCCGGTCGTACAGAGGCTGTAACGCGAAACTTCATGCCCGTCGGCGTCATAACCAATCGCCGTCGCCTCCCGGCACATAGGAATATCCCAATGAATGATGCCGGACGGGCTGTCATTCACCTTGCGAGATTGCAGACTCTGCCGTCGAGCAGCAGCCCGACGAAGCGTTCGTATAGCAAACAACCCGGATCACTTCGCCCTCCCCGTAGTTCCAGATCGGCCACGCATCCATCGAGGGGCTGGTCCGAGGCTGCCGAATATTGGGACCACACATCGTCGTTGCGCTGCATGCCGATCGGATAGCTGCCCAGGTAGATCACGGGTTTTTCTCGCTGCACAGGGCTGCCCGGAAATGGCCCCCGCGGCTTGAGAAAACCGCCGAAGTCGAGCAGTCCCGAGTAGAATCCGCGCGAAGGCCACGGACCCGATCTCACCCAGATAGTCGATGCCGGTCCAGAGGAACTGTCCGAAGATGTGCGGACGTTCGGCTACGGCCCGCCATGCCTCAATGTCGTGGCGGTTCTCGCTGCCGAAGATCACCCGTTCGGGATAGGTCTCATGGTCCGAATCATAGCGGCTCTCCGTGTAGTTGTAGCCGGTGATATCCAGCGCCGACGGATATTCCGTGCAGTTCGACATGGCCACGCCGGCCAGTCCGGCCGTGACGGACGCGAACGGTCGTAACGTTTTACGACCGAGACCAGCCGCTTGGCAATGTCGCCCAACCGGTTGGCATCCGAGCCTCGGGCTTGTATCCGCCGAAAACGGGCTGCGTGAAGCCGCCGGCGCCGCCTCCGTCGAGTGCCGGATGCGAATAGGGACGTCGTTCAGATAGTCGATCTCGTTGCCGATACTCCAGGCGAAGATCGAGATGTGGTTGCGGTCCCGCCGTACCATATCGGCCAGATCCTCCTCGGCATACCGGGCGAAGATGTCGCACGAACCGTCGTAGCCTGGCTCTCCAACATTCCAACCTTTGAGCCATTTGCGCTTGGGGTACCCCACTCGTCGTAGGGCCTCGTTCAGCACGAGCATCCCCAACTCGTCGCATAGCTCGTACAGCACCGGCGCCTGCGGGTTGTGACTTGTCCGAATGGCATTGCACCCCAGCGATTTGAGCGTTTCCAGCCGCCGTTTCCAGACATCCCGGTAGACCGCAGCCCCCAGAACGCCTGCGTCGTGGTGTAGGCAGACACCCTTTACCTTGATCCACTCGCCGTTCAGGCAAACCTCGGTCGGGATCGAAGGTCAGCGTCCGAAAGCCCGTGGAGAACTCGCTCCGGTCGATCTCGCGGCCATCGCGATACAGCGTTGTCCGCAGGATGTACAGATTGGGTTGTTCGAGACTCCACCGTGCGGGCCGTTTCACCACGAGCGATGCCCGTACAGGCGTTACGGACGACGGAGCGGCCTCGACCGTCAGACGGCGTTCGCAGACCACCTCCCCACTGCGGGGATCGACCAGTTCGCAGACCACCCGGGTGCGGGCCCGGCCTGTGACTCGTTCTTCACCCCGATTTCGACGGACAGGGCCCCTTTCTGATCCGAGACCTCCTGCGGCCAGGCATATACGCCCCACAGGTCGAAGTGCAGCCTCGAGAATCCCAGCCAGACGTTGCGGTAAACACCCGATCCGGTGTACCATCTCGAATCCGCCTCCCGCGAATGGTCCACACAGACGGCAATGCGGTTCGAGTCCCCGAACCGGACGTGGGGCGATGTCGCAGGCGAACGAGATGTAGCCGTTGGGGCGTGCGCAGACTAACGTGTCGTTTTACATAGATTCGGCTACGGTTGTAGACTCCCTCGAAATAGAGGTTGACCCGCTGCCCGGCCCGGTCGGCTGGCAGGTCGAGCGTCTTGCGGTACCAGCCCACGCCGCCCGGCAGATAACCCGTGGCGCTGTAACGATCGGGGACTGTAGCTCCCTGACGCTCCAGTCGTGAGGCGAGGGTTACCGGCTGCCAATGCGCTGCGTCGGGCATGCGGAGCGTATTGAACGTCCGCAAAGCGCGAATTGCCAGCCGGCGTTGAGCAGGTGTGAATCTCCGTACGGTGCCGCGGCATACGCCGTGGATGCAACCGCCAGAAAGAGTAGAGAAAGAATCCGTTTCATGAATTTTTGGGGTGATTGTTGGCTCGATATACTTTCGGAGAGACCCCGAAATAGATCGTAAAACAGGTGCTGAAATAGGAGGGCGTGTTGAATCCGTTGTCGTAACTGATCTCCGAGATCGTCTTGTCCGTCCCGACCAACTCCCGGGCCGCCTGCTGCATGGCGGACGTTGCGGATAAACTCCCCGGCCGAAAGGTTCGCCACGGCCTTCAGTTTCCGGTGGAGGCTGCTCCGGCTGATGTTCAGTTCGCGGCAGAGGTTTCGGCGCTCAGTTCGACCTCCGAAAATGTGGTCCAGAATCAGACGGGTCAGCCTTCCCCTGATGAAGATATCCTCGGCCGAGCAGCCCGGATCGTTCTGGTCGACATTGACCGTCAGATTCCGCTGGTACCGCTGTCGCAACCGCTCGCGGCCTCCAGCAGCTTTTGTTGATCCGTACGATGAGATGCGACAGCGTGAAAGGCTTCGTGATGTAGGGCATCCACCGCACATCAGCCCGTGGAGCATGTCGTCCATGGTCGACTTGGCCGAGAGCATGACCACCGGGATATGGCTGGTTTCGAAATCGCCCTTCACCGCCCGGCAAAGATCCACGCCGTTCACCTGACCGGCATGAGGACTTATCCGTCAGGATCAGATCGACGTGGTTGCGTTTCAGGATCTCGAGCGCCTCCCTCGCCTTGGGCCGCCACGATCGTCTGGTAGTAGGGATCGCAGGCTCTCGGCCAGATAGTCGCGGATTTCAGCATTGTCCTCGACGATGAGGATCGTCTGGTTCCGGTCCGTATGGGAAAGCCCCTCGAGAAGGGTTTCGTCCACTGTCTCGTCGGCCAGGTAGCTTTTTGATCCGCACCGTGATCTCCTCCGAGGTGTACTTCTCGGCACGGCACGGCAGGACAACCTCGACGGTCGTATCCTTCCCCGGGACACTGTCGAGGCGGACCTCCCCGTGATGGAGCTCCACCAGATGCTTGACCAGATGCAGGCCGATTCCGCTTCCGGTGGTTTCGGACGAATTTGATGCTTGGTAGAAGAGTTCGAAGACCCGCCCGAGCTCTTTCGCGCGAAAGTCCGGCCCGGTATTCGTCACCGTCACATAGAGCATGCCGTCCGTTTGCCGGAGTTCCACGGAGACGTAGCCGTTATTCGGCGTGAACTTGTAGGCGTTCGACAGCACGTTGAGCAGGATCTTCTCAGAACTTCGGGATCGACGAAGGCCGGGCAATCGGTTCGGAGGACGTAGAGTTCGAGACTCGATACTTTTGTCCCGGATACAACGAATTGAACGATTGAACAATTTCGCGGACCTGCTCCTCCACCTGCACCTTGCGCACGTGGGAGTTTCATGCCGCCATCCTGGCTTTGCGGAAATCGAGGATCTGGTTGACGAGGTTCAGCAGGCGCCGGGCGTTACGCTCGATCAGCTGGAGGTTGTTGAGGCTTCGAGCGGTTGGTCTCCTCCTTTTTGAGCCTGTTCGACCGGCGAGAGCAGCAGCGTCAGCGGGGTTCGCAAGGCTCATGCGATATGTTGGTGAAGAAGTTGAGCCAGCCTCGTGTATGGCCTCCTCCTCCGCATGCGGGTCTGACGCTCCAGTTCGACCCGATGGTGTAGTCGGAGACGCAGATAATACATCCGTCCGATGAAAAACATCAGCCCCAGGAACAGCATGACATACCCGATTTTTGGCCCCAGGGACCACCACAGGGGCGGACGGACCGTGACGTCCAGCGAACGGGTCGCGATCAGGGCTCCCGACTCCCGAAACGGCCCGGATCAGCAGCCGATACTCGCCCGGAGTCAGATTGTGCAGCGTGATCGAGGGATGTGGTGTAACGAAACCCACTCCCCGATCGACTTCGTCCAGACAATACGAGTAGGTGACGGCATTTTTGCTCGTAGGTGGGGACTACGAAATTCAACGTGATGTTGTTCTGGGTATGGGTCAGCTCCAGGCTTGTCGACGGTGTCGATATTCCGATCGAGCGGATTGTGGCGGATGGACGAATCCCCCCGGGCGTATCGGCCGGTTATGGATCAGCAACGAACAGAAAACCAGACGGCCCGGAGTCTCGTCGGCGACGCTTTGCCCGATGTCGACCCGGTTCACACCCATGAAGCCGCCGCAGACGAGTTCCGACGACGATTGAAGACGAGTGACCGCTCCGCATAATCGCCGATCGAAAGGGCTTGCGGAATGGCCAGCCGCTTCAGCCGATTGCCGGGATCGAGGCGGTAAATCTCCGAATAGGAGGTGAACCACAGTTGCCCGTCGCACTCCCGACCGAGAGATATAGGCTCCGTCGGAACGGATCGTAGAGGCGCGGTCGGGCGTTTGGGACAAGGCTACGTAGCTGATTCCGAAGTCGGTGGCACACCACAGCGTATCCTGTCGGATGGCCGTCTGATAGACGATGTTCGAGGCCAGCCCTTCCGCCGTGGTGATTCGCCGCAGGTCTCCTGTCGACGGATTGATGCAGAGCAGCCCCGACCCGAAGGTCCCGCACCAGTAGGTGTCGCCATACAGGGGAGACCGACCGCACGTCGTAGGCGCGTCCGCTGTGGGCTTCGAGCGAGAACCGGATCCGGTTGGCCCGAATGTCGTAGATCCGCAGGTCGTTGCCCATCGCCAGGAACAGGCTGTCGCCCACGGGTTGGATGCCCCGGATGCAGCCGTCGTTGCCGTCGAGGCCGGTTTGACAAACCGCCGGCGGTCGGGGCTCATCATGGCCAATCCCTTGGTATAGCCTCCGGCCCAAATTCGGCCCCCGGACATCCTCGGTCAGTGCAAGAATGTGGTTGTCGTGGATCCGCTCGTCCGAAAAAATAGGTGTAGTCTCCGTCGCCGGTGTAGAGTGCCACTCCGTGGCCGTCCAGCCCGATCAGGAGATTCCCCGCGGCGTCCAGACACAGCGATGTCGTCTTGTCGGCAGCCTGGCCCGTGAACCCGAGGGCCTTCATCGGCGTCAGGTGCTGGATGGCATAGGGTGTGGCGCTGATCAGATCGACCCCGCCTCCATAGGTCCCCACCCAGAGTTGATCCCGTTCGATCATGCAGAGGGCGTGGATCGAGTTGTAGGTCAACAGGTTCAGATTCTTCCGGTGCCCGATCTCCTGCTCGGCGCGGATATCGTCCCCGTGGAGATATTCCGTATTCGTGTCGACTCCCCACAGCCCCGATTCACTGCCGATCCAGATCCGGCCCCGGTCGTCCTCAGTAATTGTCCGTATCTTTGCGTCACGGCAGGCGTTGAGACTTACGCGACGGATCTGGCCCGCGATATAGAGATAGAGACCGGCATCGCTTTCCGATCCAGACCGTTCCGTTCCGGTCGCTGTGGATGGCATTGACGGTGGTTACGGCGTCGAGTTCGATTTTCTGCAACGTCCCGCGGAGCCGGTCATAACGGAACACACCCTCGAACCGGCAGCCAATCCAGAGATGGTGGTTGTTGTCCTCGTTCAGGCACATGACGTGGTGCGGCGATTCGCCGTCGAAATGCAGGGGCGAGAAGCGGTCCGTCTGGAAATCGTAGCGGATCACCCCGTTTCCATAGCTGCCAAGCCAGATTCCGGATCCGTCCTTGCTGCGATAGAGCGCTGTGATGTCCGTATCGGTCAACCCGCGCTCCGTGCCCTCGGCCTGCATGCGGTCATTGCGATACCTGTAAATATTCAACGAGTCCGGGTGGCAATCCATACGTCGCCGTTGTCCAGAGCGATGATGTCCTGGGCATAGTTGTTTGACAAATGGCGGTTGTTGCACTCCGAACGTGAGAAGTTCGTGAAGAAATACCCGTCGTAGCACGATACGCCATAGGGCGTACCGATCCACATCCGGCCGAAGCAATCCTGCTCCAGAACCAACACGCGGTTGTTGACGAGTCCCTGCCGGGAATCGAGATGGCGAAGCAGTACGGGCTGCTGTGCCATGGCCCGCACCGCAGTCGCGACCAAAAAGGACAAGATCAATATTCGAGTTCTCATACTTCAAAAAATAGGTATTATATTCGAATGTTTCAAACGGGTATTATACGCATCCGGAAGCCTCGACAGAAAAACAATATGCTAATTTTCAATGATTTGACATCCAGGCGCCCTCCCAAGATCCACTCTGGTGAAACACGGATGAAACAGTTTGCAACCCCGGTGAAACAGTTTCCGGTTTATTTTGTACGACCTTTGTAATGCCAAACCAAAAGCTACGTTTATGCGAAAATTTTACGTTACCTTATTTATGGTATGTTGTGTATCGTGCGGCCTGATGGGCGCAGGATGCGACGATTTCCATTATGTTCCGGATCATAGCCTGGTCGAGGAGCCTGAAGATCCGAAACCCGATGGGCCTTCGACACTCTACACGGTCAATCTGGCAGACGTCCAGCAACAGATCGATAACTTCGGAGCCTCGGATGCTTGGTCAATCAAGTACCTCGGTAAGAACTGGCCCTCGGAGAAGCGGGAGCGGATTGCCGACCTGCTTTTTAGCCGTGAAACGGATGCTTCGGGGAATCCCAAAGGCATCGGACTGTCGCTGTGGCGAGTCAATTTCGGAGGCGGCAGCCTGGAAAACCCGTGCCCGAATACCGGGAATATCTGGGCGAATATGCCCTGTATGCGCGCCGAGAACGGCACCTACCAACTCAACATGAACGATCCGGCCGGCGGTCAGTTCTGGATGCTGAAGGCCGCAAAGGAGCGCGGTTGCGAGCAATTCCTCGGGTTTGTGAACTCACCCCCGTACTACTGGACTTACACGGGCTATACGACCGCGCTACTCAATCCCGATTATCAGTACAAATTCAACCTCAAGGGAGGAGCATTACGCCGACTATGCCGGCTATCTGGCCGAGCCTGGTGAAGCAGATCCGGGAGAAGCACGGGGTAGAGATCAACTACGTATGCCCCGTGAACGAACCCGAATGGGAGGCCGACGGCACCGAATCGTGTTATGCGACCAATACCGACATTGCGACTATCGCCAAGCAGGTGGGCGGCAAGTTCGCCGAAGAGGGCTCTCCACTCAGGTGGTTGTTTCTGAAACGGGCAAGCACCAGTATGTCTACGGTTTTGATTGGGATCATAAGTATCCGTTGGATCATGGTAACAAGGCTGGTACCTTCTTCGGGCAGGCCGTGACCGGAAATAGTCTGAAAGATGCTCCCAACGTCGCGCAACTGATCGCCTCGCACTCCTACTGGACCGTCAATACCGATACCCAACTGCGGCAGATCCGCGAGAAGGTAGGCGAAGCCATCAAAAAATACGGCATCAAGTTCTGGCAGACGGAGTTCTGCATCTTGAGCGACGATTACGATCTGGGAACGAACCCCTGACGGGACGCCGGTGGGCGGATCGGGAGTCGATCTGACGATGAAACTGGCCCCTCTACGTCGCCCGGATCATCCATGCCGATCTGGTCTTCGCCAATGCGTCGGCCTGGCACTGGTGGCTGGCCGTCACGCCTTTCGACTACAAGGACGGATTGATCTGCATCTCCGAAAACACCGACGACGGTGAGATTCGCGTACCGAAACTGCTGTGGGCGTTGAGCAAATTACAGCCGCTTCATCCGCCCGGGGGCATACCGTCTGGGTGTCACTTCCTCGGTGGAGGTCTCCGACCTGCGGGGCGTCATGATCTCAGCCTACAAGAATACGGACGGCAAACTCGTCGTGGTGATGATTAACTTCCTCGACGAGACCCGGAACGTCTCCCTTGCCGCCTCCGACAACGCCAGCCGGACTTTTGTTCCCCTACCTTACCTCGGACAACAGAAGCCGACAATTTACGGGCTCTTCCGGTAATGACGTCCGACGAGGTCTTTTGCGCTGCCGGCCAAGAGTATCGTCACCTTCTGCGAACAATAATCCGAATCGCACGATACGATGAAACATTGGATTACGATTCTGCTGTTGTCGGGTACTGTTTTTATGGCCGCGGCACAGAACAGAGGGGCTGGTTGCCAAGAAACAGTACGACAACCAACCGCTGCCGACCTATGTCGAAAACCGCGAGCGGCTGCCCGAACCGGTCTGTGAGGAGCATCCCGAGTGGATCGACCTCTATTGGCGGACCTGGGAGATTGCCTTTTCGCGCCTGCGTTCACCGGAAGCGGGGTCGCCGTTCGTCTCGAACTGGATCGACGAGGCCCTCCAGCCCCCAGATCTATCAGTGGGACACGCACTTCATGGCCATGTTCGGACGCTATGCCCACCATATCTTCCCGTTCATCGCTTCGCAGGACAACTTCTACGCCTCGCAGCACGAGGACGGCATGATCTGCCGGGTCATCAATGAGAACGACGGTTCCGGACCACTGGTGGGGCATGGGCCCCGACAATGCCGGGCCATCAATCCGCCGCTGTTCGGCTGGGCCGAAGTGCAAACCTATCTGGCAACGGCCGACAAGTCGCGCTTCGCGATGGTGCTGGAGCCGCTGGAGCATTACGTGGAGTGGATCGAGCGGAACCGTTGCGGCGGCGACACCCCGCATCGCCTCTACTGGAGCAACGGCCAGGCTTCGGGCATGGACAATACGCCGCGGACCTCGGGCGTCCCGAACCGGGCGACGGATGGAACTGCCATTCGGCCATCGACCACATGGGCTGGGTGGATCTCTCCTCGCAGATGGTCATGTGCTACAACGAGTTGGCCTACATCTGCCGCGAACTCGGACACAAGGCAAAGGCGGAGAAATACGCACGGAAGGCGAAGGAGATCGCCCGGCGGATCAATGCCTGGATGTGGGACGACACGGCGGGCCTCTATCGGGACGTGACGCCTGCCGGTGAAAAACCTCATGGATCACCATCGCGACGTTCTGGCCCCTGCTGGCCGAATTGCCTCGGAAGAGCAGGGAGCCCGGCTGGTGGAGAATCTGAAGGATCCTGGCCTGTTCTGGAGCCGGAATCCCGTTCCGTCGCTGGCCCTCAACCAGTCCGAATATGACAGGATGGGATGCTACTGGCGGGGCGGAGTCTGGGCGCCGACCAACTACATGGTCGTGGAGGGGGCTGAAGAAGTACGGATACGACGATCTGGCCGAAGAGATTGCCCGCCGTTATCTGGAGATGCTCACCCTCGTCTATGCGAAGACTCGCACGTTGTGGGAGGTTTACTCGCCGGAGATCGACTCGCCGGCGACCAACGCCTCGGGAATCCACCTTGTCGAGCCCGAGTTCGTGGGTGGACCGGTCTGGGGCCGATCTCGATGCTCATCGAGACCATTCTCAGGATCGAGGTGGACGCCCCGGCCCAAACGATCCGGTGGCGCATCAACGGCCCGGGCCGGCAGGGGCATTCGCAACCTGACCTTTGCCGGCGGACGGGTGGATCTGGTTGCCACGCCGACCTCCGAAGGCTACGAAGCGGTCATGAAAAGCGACAGGCCCGTCAAAATCATCCTTTCCACCGAACGGGGTGACACCACCATCCATCTGGAACCCGCACGGGAGATACGCACAACCATCCCTTAAGCACAACCTTTAACCCTTAAACCATTCCTATGAAACCACATCTCGGACATTTGTTTTTTGGACAGTGGTCTTCTGCTTTGTCGGGCTTGCGGTCCAGGCGCAGAAAGGCCAGACTGTCACAGGTAATGTCGTTGTCGACGAACAGCGCATGGGGCTCCCCGGCGCCAGCATCGTCGAAAGGCACGACCAATGGCGTGACTACCGATTCGGAAGGCCGATACAGCCTCACGCTGACATCCGACAACGCCACGATCGAATATTCGTTCATCGGCTACGCCGCAGCAGGAGATTGTCGGACGACGGCTGGAGATCAACATCCAGCTGATGCCGTCGCCACCGAAAGCTGAACGAAGTGGTCGTAGTCGGATACGGACAGCAGAAGAAGGCCAGCATCGTCGGCGCCATCAGTTCGGTGGACGCCACCTCGATTGCCAACACCTCGAAGGTGCGGCTTTCGCAGTCGCTGGCCGGTAACATCTCGGGTATCATTGCCGTGCAGCCTCCGGCGAGTTGGGCAACGACCATGCCGACTTCTGGATCCGCAGTATCAACACGCTTTGCCGGGGCCAGTGACCCGCTGATCATCGTCGACGGCGTGGGCGCGACTTCAACTCGATCGACCCGATCGAGATCGAGTTTCTCGGTGATGAAGGATGCCAGTGCGACGGCCGTCTACGGTGTGCGCGGCGCCAAGGGCGTGATCGTCATCACGACCAAGAAGGGTGTCATCGGCGCCCCGAAGGTCTCGGTGAACATGGAATACGCCGTCAAGCAGCCCACGCGCCTGCCGCAGTTCGTCGACGCGGTCGACTTCATGAAGATCGCCAACTAGGCCAACCGCCGAACGGGCCCACAACGAGACGCTTCCTGCCCGACGGATCAACAATACCATCACTGAAGACGGATCCGGATCTCTATCCGAACGTGAACTGGGTGGACGAACTGCTCAAGCCCGTGTCGATGCACGAGCGCATCAACGTCAACATCAGCGGCGGCGCTCGCGCGTGCGATACTTCATCTCGGGTACCTACCACCATGAGAACGGACTCTACCGCACCGATACCGACCGCGAGTGGGATGCCAATATCGGCATGGACCGCGTCAATTTCCGCAGCAACCTCGATGCCGACATCACCAAGACCACGACCGTCAACCTGAACATCGGTTCGCAACTCTCGATCAACCGGGGCCCCAACGCTTCGAGCGATGAGATCTGGCGGCTGATGCTCGAGATTCCGAGCTATTTCATCCCGTCCGCTACTCGACGGCCGCCTGTCGGCCCTACGGTGCGGGCTCCGAGAAGGGTCTCAACCCCTACAACCGGCTGACCCAGTCGGGATACAGCAAGAGCACGACCAATACGCTCAATTCGACGATCAGTCTCACGCAGAAACTCGACATGATCACTCCGGGACTGCAGGCCAGGCGATGTTCGCCTACGACGTCTGGACGGGACACTATTTCCAGGCCAGACTTCTCGCCCGAACTGTGGTACGCCACGGCGCGCGACGATCAGGGCCAGGCTCAACTACGTACAGGCCGAGAAGGGGAGGAATTCCTGAAAAAAATCGGTGTGGAGCGATATGAGCTATACGACCTACTTCGAAGGGACGATCTCTTACGACCGTACGTTCGGCGACCACAAGGCAACGGCCATGCTGCTCTACAACCAGCGGGTTTACAACACCAATTCGGGCGAGGGTGAGTACAGCGTCCTACCGTTCAAGAACCTCGGCCTGGCGGGACGTGCGACCTACAGCTATAAGGATCGCTATTTCGCGGAGTTCAACTTCGGATACAACGGTTCGGAGAATTTCGCTCCCGGCAAGCGTTTTGGATTCTTTTTCCGGCCGTGGCATTGGGCTGGTACATCTCCGAGGAGCCGTTCTGGGAGAATATCCGTCCTACGTCTCGAAACTGAAGATCCGCGGTTCGTATGGAACGGTCGGTAACGACAAACTCGGCGACAACGTCCGTTTTGCCTACATCACGGAGATCATCGACGACGGCATGTACGATTTCGGATTGCCCGGGTCAAGCAATATCCTCTGCAGGTCACCGAAGGCAAATTCGGATCGAAGGACCTCACCTGGGAAACCGAGACCAAGCGCGATATCGGTCTGGAAATCGGTCTGTTCGATATGTTGGAACTGAATGTCGACTACTTCTTCAACAACCGGCGCGACATCTTTATGCAGCGGCGCGTCATTCCGAGTACGGCCGGCTACAACGAGGCTCCGTGGGTCAATTACGGCAAGATGCAGAACCGCGGTGTCGATGCTTCGCTGACCCTGCACAAAGCCATCGGCAGGATTGGCACATCGACGCCATCGGAACCTTCACCTTTGCACGGAACAAGATCACCGAATGGGATGAGCCTGCTCAGCAGTATCCCAACCTCTACCAGACGGGACATAGCTATGGACAACAGTTCGGACTGGTGGCTGAACGCCTCTACACAGACGCGGATTTCGACGCCTCGGAACCAGTTGCTGCCGCAGCCTTCCCCCGCCCACAGTTCGGTCTGGACGTACAGCCCGGTGACATCAAGTATGTCGACATCAACGGAGACGGCGTCATCAACAAGGACGACTACACGGCCATCGGTTACGGCGAATCGCCCGAGATCGTCTACGGACTCGGTGAACGTCCGCTACAAGGGCTTGGAATTGGGCGTGCGTTTGCAGGGCACGGCGCTGACCACCCGCATGATCAACGACGTCAATTTCTTGCCGTTCGCCCGTGGCATGCAGAAAGGCAACCTCTACGCCCGGGTCATCAACGACCGCTGGACCGAGGAGAACCCCTCGCAGGATGTCTTCTTCCCCCGCATGCGAGATTATATGGACGGCCACAACTACCTGCCGTCGACCTGGTGGCAGAAGGACATGTCGTTCCTGCGTATCAAGGACATTGTCCTGAGCTACACGCTGCCCCAGAAGACTGCTCGGAAGATGGGCATGAGCAGCATGCGCATCTACGGCATCGTGAACAACGCCTGGACCTTCAGCAGGCTTCAAGCTGTGGGATCCCGAGCTGGGAACGAACAACGGTATGCGATATCCGATCATGAGGACCTACAACCTCGGGTGGAATTAACCTTCTAACACGTCAAAAAGCATGAAAAAATCATACGAAACAGCATCAACACGCTCCTCGGGCTCCTTTTCTCGGGATCGCTCCTCGTCGGATGCACCCCGTTCGAGCAGCCCACCAACGTGCGCGACCTGGACTACGTCTTCTCGCACGGCGAGGAGACCCGCCAGTGGCTGACCCGGGCCTACGCCTTCCTGCCCGACCCGTTCGTCTGCTGGCGCTCGACCTGGAACGAGTACTTCCCCTACATCGCCATGTCGGACGAGTGCGACATGGGGCTCGACGGCGACAGAGCTTCAACGCCTACCGCATCGACCTCGGGAGACTGGAATCCCAACGAGGATGTCTACGGCGGCAAATGGAACATTCTTTTCAAACAGATCCGTCACCTCTACATCTTCCTCGAGAACAGTGAAGGTGGTCCCGAACCAGAACTACATTGACTCGCAGGGACAAGGTGGACGCCATGAAACTCGAAGCGCGGTTCCTGATTGCCTATTATCACGTCCGGCTTTTCGAACAGTACGGCCCCATTCCGATCATCCGGGGCGCCGTCGACCCGGAGTGCCGACATCTCCGAACTGATGGTTTCGCGCAACAGCGTCGACGAGGTGGTCGACTGGCTCGACCAGGAGAACTACGACATTGCCCAGGGGCTTCCGCTCACGGAACCCGATCCGAAATGGCCGGACGTCCGCTGCGCGGTGCCGCCTTGGCGGTCCGGGCCCGGCTGTTGCTGCTGGCCGCCAGCCCGCTCTACAACTCGCCCGACGGATACCGGGGGCTGGAGCAGTTCGGCGTGCTGCAGAACAAGGACGGCAAGCGCCTCTTCCCGCAGAGCTACGACGAAACGAAGTGGAAACGGGCGGCGGATGCGGCCAAGGAGGTCATCAATCTCAATATCTATTCGCTCCACAAGACCGCCAGCCCGACGGGTGACGAGAAGGTCGACGCCTTCAACTCCTACCGCGAGGTCTTCACGAAGCCCGGCAACAAGGAGGTGATCTTCGCCCGCGACGACCGACTACAACGAATACTACCAGGGAATCCAGCCCCGCCAGTGGCAGGCCGGCGCCTTCATGGCTGCGACGCAGAAACTCGTGGATGCCTTCTACATGGAGGACGGCAAGGATATCCACGACTCGGGAAGCTACTCGGAGGAGGATTCACGACCGATCCCGAGGCCATCACGCTGAACCGCTACGTGACTGGATCTGGCCAAGATCGACCGCGTGTTCAAAATGTACCAGAACCGCGAACCGCGCTTCTACGTCTCGATCTTCTTCAACGGCCGCAAGTGGGAGTCGGGGCACGCCGAGGTCAACGGCGTCGTGGAACCCTGCGACTTCTTCCTCAACGGCAAATTCCGGGCCGTCCGAACCAGGACTCGCCCAAAACCGGATACACGATCTACAAATACGTCGGCGTGGGTGACTACAAGTACAAGCAGAGCGCCAGAACCCGATCCTCTTCCGGTTGGCCGAGGTCTACCTGAACTACATCGAGGCCCTGAACCAGTATGATCCGGGTAACGAGGATATCCTGTTCTATCTGAACGAGATCCGTAACCGGGCCGGTATTCCCGACTACGAGGAGTGCTATCCGGACCGGCTCTCGCAGGAGGATCTGCACGAAGCGATCATGCGCGAACGGATGGTCGAGCCAACTTCGAGGGCAACCGCTGCTTCGACACGCGCCGCTACTGCCTGGCCGAGAAGGAGAATGCCGGAGAGTTCTACGGCATGAACGTGCAGAAGACCCGCAACGAGGAGAGCGAGTTCTACAAGCGGACGGTCTTCGAGACCCGCGTCTTCAAGAAGTCGTTCTACCTGTTCCCCCATCCCGAAGGAGGAGCTCTCGAACAACACCAATCTTGTCCAAAAATCCCTATTGGAACTAAATCCGACCCGTTATGAAAAAGATACTGACCATTGCCGCAGCCCTTTCGAGCCTGTTGCTTACGGGCTGCAAGGAGGATCCCGAACCCTTGCATTATGAAGGATTTTCCATCGAAACCACCAACGACGTAATCCAGGCCGACCGCGGAGAGACGCTGGTCCTGGAGGGCAACGTCATCTGCCAGAACGGCGTCCAAGAACATCGAAGCCGTTGTCGGCGCATGGGACGAGGCGGGAACCACAACC
>VOFC01002666.1_pt1 | contig 16723 bp, 30 predicted proteins | sample 5384161 | NCBI WGS metagenome assembly VOFC01 (sample SAMN12384722, study PRJNA508395) | human gut metagenome | isolation source: healthy gut B | host: Homo sapiens | reverse complement strand
GTGACGCACACGGCGATACCATTGGACTCCCGAATGGCAGCCAAAGCCTTGTCTGCATTCCGGGGCACACCCACGGAGATGGAGTCGGCAATGGTGTTCTCCTCCATGGGCTCCCAGGGCTTGTCCTCCTGGATGGCGCGGTTGATGGGATAGCAGCCCAGGGATTGGGCAGAGATCAGGCGGGGCAGCTTGTCGATGAAGCCGATGGCGTACAGGTCTTTAAAGCCCTTCCACACACCGGCGATCGTGCAGCCGTCGCCCACAGAGATAGCCAGGTAGTCTGGCATCTCCCAGTTCAGCTGCTCGGCGATCTCCAGGGCCACGGTCTTCTTACCCTCGGACAGATAGGGGTTGATGGCAGCGTTGCGGTTGTACCAGCCGTACTTCTCGATGGCCTCGGCGGACATCTTGAAGGTGTCCTCGTAGTTGCCCTGCACGGAGATCACGTTGGCGCCGAAGGTCATCAGCTGGGCCACCTTCCCCTTGGGCGCGCGCTCGGGAACGAAGATGTAGGTCTTAATACCTGCAGCGGCGGCGTTGCCGGCCAGAGAGCTGGCGGCGTTGCCGGTAGAGGAGCAGGCGATGGTCTTGGCACCGGCCTCATAAGCCTTGGCCACCGCCATGGCACTGGCACGGTCCTTCAGTGATGCGGTGGGGTTTTGGCCATCGTCCTTGACCCACAGACGCTTGATGCCCAGCAGCTCCGCCAGCTTAGGCTCCTCGTACAGGGGGCTCCAGCCCACGCGCAGCGGCGTGTCGGGCGTGGTCTCCTCCACAGGCAGCAGCTCACGGTAGCGCCACATGGAACGGTTCTCGCGCTTGGCCAGCTTCTCCTTGGTCAGCACGGACTTGATGTAGTCGTAGTCATAGACGATATCCAGGATGCCGCCGCATTCGCAGTTGGTCAGGTCGGGCTTGGCCTCATAGGTCTTGCCGCAGCGGACACATTTGCCGTATTTTACATTTTTCATGGTTGTTTCTCCCTCAATTAAATGTAGTATTCATCCTCTTCTTCCCCCAGTTTTCCAGGATTGCCATCAATGTATTCCACCAAAGGCGGATTAAACCGTACACTCGTTGCGATGGCATGGTCCACCTAGGCGTTCACCAGAATTCCGGAAAGCGAATGTTTTCATCATCTGTTGATTGCCTTCGTTGTTTTGGGATTTTGAATGCCCCGATCATTCAAATCATTGTTATATGACAAATTGCCCCGCCCTTCAATAAGTCAGCATTTTGTGTTGCATGTGCCAAGGCATAATGATATATTTGTCGATAAAAGTTTATAGCGTTCCGACAGCGCAAGCCCCGTACTCCACGACCTTTGAACAGAATAAACCCCCGCCCCTTCACATCAGAGAGAGACATTTCCGTGCGCCCATGTGGCCAAATCGTGCCAAAGTGACGCGCCCAATTTTCGCTATAATCCGCAAAAGTCATTAATCCACCGGCATGCAGATGCTCCATTTTCCCATCTTGTCACAGAAAGAAAAAAATCGCAGGGGCGGGACGGCTGTCCCGCCCCTGCGGCGAATATGTGGGTACTTCTTACAGGTTCTTCAGCAGGCCGGTGGCCTCGTTGAACTCGTTGATCAGCTCGTCCAGCTCCTTGGCCTGTGCGTGAACGGCGTCCCAGGTGTTCTCGGTATCGTACCACAGGGCGTTCAGCTCCTCCACGTTCTTCCCCTGCTGCTCCACCCAAGTGTAGTACTTCAGGTTGTGGACCCGCTTGCGCTCGTTGTAGCCCATCTCCAGCATGCTGTCGGTCTTCAGGTCCAGCATATGCGGAGCATGATCCATGGCGGCCTCATGAGCGTTGTACGCGCCGTACATCTGATTCAGCTCCTCGATACGGGACTGGTACATGACAGCGGAGTCGGTCAGCACAGTGCCAACCACGTCCTTCTCGGTCAGCTCGTAGTACTTGGCCATCTTGATGCAGCACAGGACGTTGGCGATGCCGGAGATGCCCAGCCAGCTCATCTTCTCCACCTCCTCGTCGCTCATGCCCAGCTCGTCCTTCATATAGGTCTTGCCGTCTGCCGTGTTGAACAGCCGCAGCAGCCGCTGGGAGTCCTCATCGTCGATGGCGATGGCCATATCGGTGTTCTTCACGTTGTGGATCCAGGGAATGTGCTTGTCGCCGATGCCCTCGATGCGGTGGCCGCCGAAGCCGTTATCCAGAATGGTGGGGCACTGGAGCGCCTCGCCCACGCCCAGCTTCAGGTGGGGATAGCGCTCCTTCAGCAGGTCACCGGTAGACATGGTGCCGGCGGAGCCGGAGGTGAAGCAGGCGCCGGCGAAGTTCTGGCCGGGCTTCTTCACGGCCTCAAACAGGTCCGCCAGGGCATTGCCGGTGACGTTGTAGTGCCACAGGGGATTGCCCATCTCGGCGAACTGGTTGAAGATCATGTACTGGGGGTCCTGCTTGAGCTCGTTGGTCTTGTCGAAGATCTCCTTGACGTTGGACTCGCAGCCGGGGGTGGCGATGATCTGACCGGCGATGCTCTTCAGCCAGTCGAAACGCTCCTTGGACATATCCTGGGGCAGGATGGCCACGGACTCGCAGGCCAGGAGCTTGGAGTTGAAGGCGCCGCCACGGCAGTAGTTACCGGTGGAGGGCCAAACGGCGTGGTGATAGGTGGCGTCAAACTGACCGGTCACCAGACGGGGAGCCAAGGCAGCCGAAGGAGGCGCCCACCTTATGGCAGCCGGTGGGGAACCACTTGCCGGACATGGCGACGATGCGGCAGGGCACGCCGGAGAGCTTGCTGGGGATCTCCACATAGTTGGGCACCGCCTGGAACAGACCGCCGGGCTCCTTGGCCTCGTTGTGCCAGGAAATACGGAACAGGTTCACGGGGTCCACGTCCCACAGGCCGGTGGGGGTGAGCTTGGCCTTGATCTTCTCCGGGATCAGATCAGGGTGCTGCATCTGAGCGATGGTGGGGATGATGACGTGGTTCTCCTTGGCCTTCTGGATGTTATGCGCCAGACCCACTTTGTTGATGGACAGATCGATTTTACCCATGTTTCTTTTCCTCCTGTAATTTTACTTTGTTCGCATCGATATAGGAATATAAGGTATATTTGGAAATTCCGAAGTATTTCGCAACTTTGTCGCCGGAACGGGTCACAAGAAACGCCCCGGTCTCGTTGAGAAAGCGAATGGCCCGGATCTTGTCCTCCTTATTCATCAGGGCCGCAGGCTTCCCACCAGCGCCACCGACTGCTGGATCAGCTCCTCCAGAACATCGTTGATGTTGACGATCTTCTCCGGCTCCGCCGGCTGCGGCTCTGGCACAGAGATGAAGTCCCGCACGGCTCCCGCCGCCATCATCAGCGCCGAGATGTCAAAATTGATGGCGAGGATCGCTGTCACCTTGCCCCGGCTATTCTGGAATGTAAATGGTGGAGGATTTGAGGACCTTGCCGTCCGGCGTGCGGGTCAGATAGCACAGGTGATCCTGTGCATCCTGGTCCTGAGACGCCATCCGTTCCAGCACCACGTTCGACGCCCCGTCCCCTACCTTCCGGCCGGAGACATGGCCGTTCTCAATGTGGACGATGGTATGGTCCGTCCGGTGCTGGCTCAGATCGTGAACCACCACCTCGCAGTTCTTCTGCCGAACTGCGCGGCAATGCCCGTCAGCAATCTGCTTCAGTGCTTCCAATCGTTTTGTCTCCATAGCCCCGCCCCCCTCCTCCATTTTCTGCACCGCACATTTTTTCACATATCCATCATACCATAGTTTTTCATATTTTTTTTAAAATCAATCCCCATTCAAAAAAATAATTTGGTTTTCATAATAAATTTTTGTTTGACATCGACGCAAGTGATATGATAGATTTGTGAGTAAAAATCGACCAGTCACGATGAAAAACATGAATTTTTATGGAGGAGGTTCACTATGGATTTTGAAGCCATTAAAAAGGCCGCCAGAGGGCTATCAAGCCTGCACATGGTCAAGTTCCTGCGGGACATGATCGCCATTCCTTCTGAGTCCTGTGAGGAAGAGGGCGTTGTCAAACGCATCGCTGAGGAACTGAAGGCCCTGGGCTACGACAAGGTGGAGTTTGACAAGCTGGGCAATGTCATCGGCTGGATGGGCACCGCGACAAGATCATCGCCATTGACAGCCACATCGATACTGTTGGCATCGGCAATATCGAAAACTGGGAAGCCGATCCCTACAAGGGCTATGAGACCGATGAGGTCATCTACGGCCGCGGCGGTTCCGACCAGGAGGGCGGCATGGCTGCCGCCGCCTATGGCGTGAAGATCATGAAGGATCTGGACCTCCTGCCCAAGGGCTATAAGATGATGGTGGTGGGCTCCGTTCAGGAGGAGGACTGCGACGGTATGTGCTGGCAGTCCATCGTCAATGAATACTTTAACGGCCCTGAGGACGCCCGCAGCAAGGTGGAGTTCGTTATCTCCACCGAGCCTACCGACGGCGGCATCTACCGTGGCCATCGCGGCCGCATGGAGATCCGCGTGGACATGCACGGTGTGTCCTGCCATGGCTCCGCTCCCGAGCGGGGCGACAATGCCATTCACAAGATGGCCGAGGTGCTGCTGAACATCCGCGACCTCAACGAGAATCCCGCCGACGGCTCCACCGAGATCAACGGCCTGGTGAAGATGCTGGATCCCAAGTTCAACCCCGAGCACTACGAAGATGCCCGGTTCCTGGGCCGGGGCACCTGCACCACCAGCCAGATCTTCTACACCTCTCCCTCCCGCTGCGCTGTGGCGGATTCCTGCGCTATCTCCATCGACCGCCGCATGACCGCCGGCGAAACCTATCAATCCTGCCTGAAGGAGATTGAGGATCTGCCCGCCTGCAAGAAGTATGCCAAGGACGTGAAGGTTTCCATGTATATGTATGACCGTCCCGCATGGACCGGCCACGTGTACGAAACCGAGTGCTTCTTCCCCACCTGGATCAACAAGGAGTCCGCCGCTCATGTCCAGGCCCTGATGGATGCCCACCACAACCTGTGGGGTAATGAGCGTTTGATGCCCTGTGAGCTGGCCGCTTCCAAGCGCCGTGAGGGCCGTCCTCTGACCGACAAGTGGACCTTCTCCACCAACGGCGTGTCCATTCAGGGCCGCTACGGCATCCCCTGCGTAGGCTTTGGCCCCGGCGCCGAGTCTCAGGCACACGCTCCCAACGAGATGACCTTCAAGCAGGACCTGGTGACCTGCGCCGCCCTGTACGCCGCCGTTCCCGGCCTGTATAAGCCCGAGAACAAGGACGGCTCCGCCACCAGCTTCCGTCAGGAGCTCACCGGCAACGACATCAAGTAATCTGATTCCTTTCTTGTTTGAAAACGCCAACATATCAAAATAATACAACATAAAAAAAAAGGAGAAAAAATCAATGAGCAAGACCATGTTGAACTGGCACGCCATCTGTCTACTCTGAATATCAACGATATGTACAAGACCGATTTTTACTGGACTTGGGACAAGACCGACGAGGAGATGGACGCTATCTTCACCGTGGCCGACGCTCTGCGGGACCTGCGGGAGCGCAACAAGAGCACCCGTGTGTTCGACTCCGGCCTGGGCATTTCCCTGTTCCGTGACAATTCCACCCGCACCCGCTTCTCCTTCGCCTCCGCCTGCAACCTGCTGGGCCTGGAGGTGCAGGACCTGGACGAGAAGAAGACTCAGATCGCCCACGGCGAGACCGTCCGCGAGACCGCGAACATGGTGTCCTTCATGGCCGACGTCATCGGTATCCGGGATGATATGTATATCGGCCAGGGCCACACCTATCAGAAGACCTTTATGGACGCTCTGGAGGAGGGCTATCGGGACGGTATCCTGGAGCAGCGCCCACTCTGGTAAACCTGCAGTGCGATGTGGACCACCCCACCCAGTGCATGGCCGACATGCTGCATGTCATCCACTACTTTGGCGGCGTGGAGAACCTGAAGGGTAAGAAGGTTGCTATGACCTGGGCTTACTCTCCCTCCTACGGCAAGCCTCTGTCCGTGCCTCAGGGCGTGATCGGTCTGTTCACCCGCTTCGGCATGGACGTGACCCTGGCTCACCCCGATGGCTATGACGTGATGCCCGAGGTGGAGGAAGTGGCCCGGAAGAACTGCGAGAAGTATGGCTCCAAGTTCCACAAGACCAACAGCATGGCTGAGGCCTTCCAAGATGCTGATATCGTGTATCCCAAGAGCTGGGCTTCCTACGCCGCCATGGAAGAGCGCACCAAGCTGTATCAGCCGGGCGATCAGGGCCCGGCATTGATGCGTTGGAGAAGAGCCTGCTGGCTCAGAACGCCGAGCATAAGGACTGGGCCTGCACCGAGGAAATGATGAAGCGCACCCGTAACGGCAGCGCGCTGTATATCCACTGCCTGCCCGCCGACATCACCGGCCTGAGCTGCAAGAGGGCGAGGTGGACAACTCCGTGTTTGACCGCTACTGGTGCCTCTGTACAAGCAGGCCTCCTACAAGCCCTACATCATTGCCGCTATGATCTTCCTGTCCCAGGTGAAGGATCCCGTGAAAATCCTGATGGATCTGGACGCCGACAAGGAGCACCCGTAAGAAGTTCTTCTGAGAAAGCGGGAGGGGTTCCTATTTTCTGTCCCATCCGCATTTTTGGATTTTGCGGGAAATCCGTAAGATAGATTTTGGTACTGTATAAACGTTTTACTATCTCCCGCTATCCCCCGAAAAACGCCTCATTCCTGCGCCAATAGAAAGGAAAAAAAAACAGTGAGGTATGAGCATTATGTCCAAGAGCATCGTCATCGCGCTAGGCGGCAACGCACTGGGCAATACCGCCGCTGAGCAGCTCCAGCTGGTCACCGAGACTGCCAAATCCATCGTGGACCTCATCGCCGCAGGCAATGAAGTCGTGGTTGCCCACGGCAATGGCCCCCAGGTGGGTATGATTAATCTTGGCCTTTCCACCGCTGCCGAGGCCAATGCCATCAAGGCCGATATGCCCTTCCCTGAGTGCGGCGCCATGTCCGAGGGCTACATCGGCTATCATCTGCAGCAGGCCATCGGCAATGAGCTGGCCACCGCGGCATGGAAAGCCTGTGGCCACCATCGTGACCCAGACCGTGGTTTCCAAGAATGACCCCGCCTTCCAAAATCCCACCAAGCCCGTGGGAGCTTTTTATGATAAGGCCACTGCGGACCGTATCGCCGCTGAGAAGGGTTATACTATGGTAGAGGACGCCGGCCGCGGCTATCGGCAGGTCGTTCCCTCCCCCAAGCCCTTTGATATCGTGGAGGCCGAGTCCATCAAGGCACTCTTCAACGCCGGCCATGTGGTCATCGCCGTGGGCGGCGGCGGCATCCCCGTGGTGCGCAGGGACGGCAGGCTGTGCGGCACCCCTGCCGTCATCGATAAGGACTTCGGCAGCGAGCTGCTGGCCGAGCTGCTGGACGCCGACGTTCTGGTGATCCTCACTGCTGTGGAACAGGTGGCCATTAACTTCAACAAGCCCGACCAGAAGGGTCTGGATGACCTGACCCCCGCCCAGGCCAAGGTCTATATGGACGAGAACCAGTTTGCTAAGGCTCCATGCTGCCCAAGGTCCAGGCTGCGGTGAAGTTCGCCGAGTCCAAGCCCGGCCGCACCGCCCTCATCACGTTGCTGGAGAAGGCCAAGGACGGCATCGCCGGCAAGACCGGCACCCGGATCCACCAGTAAGCTTCTTCAGTACCAGTCCGATGGAGAGGGAAAAAAGCGCCATTCTGGTGAAGGCGATTACCGTCCTTAATTTTCTGAAATCATGGGCCGCTTTTGCCAAAAACCGCGCCATGGCTAATGGTCTGCCATGGTATCGCCGGTAAGACCGGCACCCGGATCCACCAGTAAGCTTCTTCATGCACCGATTAACCGGAGGTTCGAAATTTCTCGAAGGCGATTACCGTCCTTAACTTGAAATCAGCTTGTAAAAAGCCTCGCAGAGTTCGCGTCCGCAGACGCGAAAAAAATGATTATTTTTCACCGCGACATGTGCGTGGGGAAAAAATACCTCTCAGGGTTGCTGCCAGTGTAGAATTTTGCGCCGATGGCGCAAAATTATGCGCGCAGCAGACTGCAAGCCCTTTGTCGGAAAAACCGGAGGTTTTTTCGATAGTCTCGTAAATCATGGGGCTCGCTTTTGTCAAAAAGCGCCATGGCTGCATGGCTGCCATGGTATCGCCGGTAAGACCGGTACCCGGTTTCTTTGTAACCAGCGATTTATCCGTTTGAAAAAAAACGCCGGAGTTTTGCCCCTGCGTCTTTTTTTAAACGCAATCTTCAAAAAATTTCGCCAGGCTTTTAGTCATTTTTCACAATTATTTTATTACAAGTTATGACTGGTATTTAAAAAATAATTTGGTAAAATGAAATTCCAGGTTGAATTTTTGGGGGCATACGCTATAATGGTTTTGGCTCTTAGTGAATGTGGGCCTGCCCGTTGTTCAGGCGGTCGAAAAATTCACTCTTCTTCCATTCGGCTGTCAATATTCAAAAGGAGGAAAATTGAATGAAAAAGTTCCTGGCACTGCTCCTCGCCCTGGTCATGGCTCTGAGCCTGTTCGCCTGCGGCAAGAAGGAAAACGACTCTGACAAGGCCAAGGTCAAGGTCGGCTTCATCACCCTGCACGACGAAAACTCCACCTACGACCTCAACTTCATCAACGCCGCTAAAGCGGCCATCAAGAATCTGGGTCTGACCGATGCTGACTACATCCTCAAGACCAACATTCCCGAGGGCCAGGAGTGCCTGAGGCTCCGCCGAGGACCTGGTCGACCAGGGCTGCAACATCATCTTTGCCGACAGCTTCGGCCATGAGCCTTTCATGATCGACGTTGCCAAGACGTATCCCGATGTGCAGTTCTGCCACTGCACCGGTACCCGTGCCCACACCGATGGCCTGAAGAACTACCACAATGCCTTCGCCTCCATCTATGAGGGCCGCTATCTTGCAGGTATCGTTGCAGGTATGAAGCTGAATGCGATGATCGACACCGAGATCCGGCGTGAAGGTCACCGCTGACAATGCTAAGATCGGGCTATGTCGGCGCTTTCACCTATGCTGAAGTTATGTCCGGCTACACCTCCTTCTTCCTGGGCGCTCGTTCTGTCTGCTCCACTGCTACCATGGAAGTTACCTTCACCGGCAGCTGGTACGATGAGGCTCTGGAGAAGGAAGGCGCTCAGCAGCTGATCGCCAATGGCTGCAAGCTCATCAGCCAGCACGCTGACTCTCTGGGCGCCCCTACCGCCTGCGAGAAGGCCGGGGTGCCCAATGTGTCCTACAACGGCTCCACTGTCTCCGTTGGCCCCAACACCTACATCATCTCCTCCCGCATTGACTGGGATCCTTACTATGAGTATGCCATCTCCGCTGTGATGAACGGCGCGACATCGACGCTGACTGGACCGGCACTCTGGCCACCAACTCTGTGGTCCTGACTGACCTGAATACCACCGTGGCCGCCGAAGGCACTGCCGAGGCCATTAAGCCGCTGCTACCGAGAAGCTGGAGAAGGGCGAGATCCACGTCTTCGATTGCTCCACCTTCACCGTCACCGGCGACAAGGTGAATGACAAGATGAAGGTTGACGCTCCGGTCACCATCTCTTACATGGCTGACGTTGACAGCCGACAGCGATAACACCCCGACACCGAGGTCGTCATGGACGGTTACTTCGCTGAGTCCAGAGAAGCGTTCCGCTCCCTTACTTCGCTCTGGATCGACGGCATCGACGGATACCAAGATGTAATTTCTTACGATGGGCTGCTGGCAGCCCCATCTTTTTTCTGTCCCTTCCTTAACTACGGGGCGCTCTGCGCCCGTGGCAATAGCCCTGGCTTGGTTTTCCAAGCATAGCCCCAAGCTGGCAATCGAGGTCGCTGCCCAGGCCCCAAAGCCCCCCTGCAGGGCCCTGCATTTTTATCTCCCCACGGCGGTTTTCACTATTTTTACTCAATCGGCAAATCGCACAAAGACGGTTTCTTATTCTTGTATAACCTCACATTCTTTGTATATACCTGACAAATTTTTTGCTGATTTTGATTTACAATGCTCACCATGTATGGTAGAATAAGGCGTATGGAATTTATCCCCGGCGTATTCGAGGTGTTGCAGCCATCTGCGCCGAAAGAAAGGATGACAGCCTTGGAAAAGAAAATGCGCAATTAGAATGGAGAACATCACCAAGCGCTTCGGCAGCAAGGTCATCGCAAACAAAGAAAACGGCAGCGGCAAGACCACCTTGATGAATATGCTCTCCGGCATCTACTTCCCCGATGAGGGACAGATCTACGTCCACGACCAGCCCGTGACCATCGCCTCTCCCAAGGATGCCTTCGACCTTGGCATCGGTATGATCCACCAGCACTTCAAGCTGGTCGATATTTTCACCGCCACGGAGAATATCATCCTGGGCTTGGAGGGCAAGCTGGACCTGAACAGCGCCCGCCAGAAGGTCAAGGACATCTGCCAAAAGTACGGCTTCGAGATCGACCCCGACATGAAGATCTATGACATGTCCGTGTCCCAGAAGCAGACCGTGGAGATCGTCAAGGTGCTGTACCGCGGCGCTGATATTCTCATCCTGGATGAGCCCACCGCCGTTCTGACCCCGCAGGAGACGATAAGCTCTTCGCCGTCATGCGCAACATGAAGGCCGACGGCAAGTCCCTTATCATCATCACCCACAAGCTCCACGAGGTGCTGGATGTATCCGACCGCGTGGCGGTTCTCCGCAAGGGCGAATACATAGGCGATGTGATGACCAAGGATGCCGACCAGCAGTCCCTGACCGATATGATGGTGGGCCACAGCGTGTCGTTGAATATCAACCGCCCCACCCCCGTGAATGTGGAGCCCCGGCTGAAGATCGAGGGGCTCACCGTATTCGACGAGCTGGGCGTCAAGCGTTTGGACAATGTCAGCTTTACCATTAATGCCGGCGAAGTGCTGGGCATAGCGGGCATCGCCGGCTCCGGTCAGCGTGAGCTGCTGGAGTCCATTGCGGGCCTGTATCCCATCAAGTCCGGCTCCGTCCTTTTCCATAACCCGGAAACCGGCGAGGAAAAAGACCTGGTGGGCCTGGATCCCATGGATATCCGCAAGAGCGGCATGGCCATGAGCTTTGTCCCTGAGGATCGTCTGGGCATGGGTCTGGTAGGCTCCATGGGCATGACCGGCAACATGATGCTCCGCTCCTGGCGCAAGGGTGGGAGCATTTTCCTGACCGCAAAAATCCTGAGGCGCTGGCACAGCGCATCTGGCAGGAGCTGGAGGTCGTGACTCCCAGCACCAACTTCCCCGTGCGCCGCATGTCCGGCGGCAACGTGCAGAAGGTCCTGGTGGGCCGTGAGATCGCCCAACAGCCCGCCGTGCTGATGACCGCTTACGCTGTGCGCGGCCTGGACATCAATACCTCCTATACGATCTACAACCTGCTGACCGAGCAGAAGATGAAGGGTGTCGCCGTTGTGTATGTAGGCGAGGACCTGGATGTGCTGTTGGAGCTGTGTGACCGCATCGTGGTGCTTTGCGGCGGCCAAGTCTCCGGCGTAGTAGACGCCCGCAAGACCGACAAGCGCGAAGTGGGCGCCTTGATGACCCGCATGGAAGGAGGCCAGGAAGATGAATAAGAAACAATCGCTATTTCATATTTAAGCGTGATGCATTGCCTCTGTCCAAGGCGCTTCTGATCCGCGGCGGTATCCTGCTGCTGGCGCTGATCTTCTGTGGTCTGATCACCACGATCCTCACCGGTCAAAAACCCCATCGCGTCTACGGCACCATTCTCTCCGGCGCATTTGGCACCTCCCGCCGCATCGGCGTGACCTTTCGTAATGTGGCCGTCTTGCTGGGTATCTCTCTTGGCGGTAACCCCCGCATTCAAGATGCGCTTCTGGAACATCGGCGCCGAGGGCCAGATCCTGATCGGCTGCCTGGCCACCACCAGCTGTATGATCCTGCTGGGTGGCAAGGTCTCCACTTTCCCTGCTGATCGTCATCTCTCTGGCGGCCGCCCTGCTGGCCGGCGCCGTATGGGGCTTCCTGCCCGCCTTCTTCAAGGCCAGATGGAACACCAACGAGACGCTGTTCACCCTGATGATGAACTACATCGCCATGCAGCTGGCCTCCTACTTTATCATCATATGGGAGGTGCCCAAAGGCGCCGGTAAGATCGGCATTATCAACCAGGCTTCCGAGGCCGGCTGGCTGCCCGCAGCATCGGCGGCAACGTATCCTTGCTGCCCATTCTTGTCGTCGCTGTGATGACCGGGCCTCATGTACATCTATCTTACGTACAGCAAGCACGGTTATGAGATCGCCGTCGTTGGCGAAAGCCAGCGTACCGCGAGCTATGCCGGTATCAAGGTAGAGCGCGTGATCATCCGCACCATGGTTCTCTCCGGCGCTCTCTGCGGCCTGATGGGATTATCCTGATGACCGCCGGTATCAGACCACACCCTGACCACCACCATCGTGGACAGCCGCGGCTTCACCGCCGTCATGGTCTCCTGGATGTCCAAGTTCAATCCCTTTATCATGATCGCTGCCTCTCTGCTTTTGGTGACCATGGATCGCGGCGCCAGCGAGGTGTCCAGCTCGCCTTGGGTCTGAACCATTCCTTTGCTGATATTCTGACCGGTTTCATTCTGTTCTTCATCATTGCTACCGAGTTCTTCATCACCTACAAGGTCACTCTGCGCAAGAGCAGCAAGAAGGAGGCGTAACGGATGACTTTTAGACTTTATTTCTTTCTTCCCCCGTGCTGTCATGCAGGGTATCCCCCTGCTATTCGGCAGTACCGGTGAAATTCTCACAGAGAAGTCCGGTAACCTGAACCTGGGTATCCCCGGCATCATGTACGTGGGCGGCATCAGTGGTGTTATCGGTGCGTTCTTCTACGAGCAGGCCGCATCCGGCGCGCTGAATCCCTTCCTGGCAGTGCTCATCCCCATCCTGTGCTCCCTTCTGGGCTCCCTGCTGATGGGTCTGCTCTACTGCTTCCTGACAGTCACCCTGCGGGCTAACCAGAATGTTACCGGTCTGGCCATGACCACCTTCGGCGTGGGCTTCGGCAATTTCTTCGGCGGCTCCCTCATCAAGCTCACGGGCAGCAAGTTCCCCCTCCATCGCCCTGACCAATACCAGTATCTGCTTTAAGACCACGTCCCCGGCGCCACCACCACCGGGCTGGTTCGGAGAGCTGTTCCTGTCCTACGGTTTCCTGGCGTATGTGGCTATCATCATCGCCCTGGGCGCGTCCTACTTCCTGAACCACACCCGTCCCGGCCTGCATCTCCGGGCCGTGGGCGAGAGCCCGGCCACGGCGGACGCTGCGGGCATCAATGTCACCAAGTATAAGTACCTGGCCACCTGCATCGGTTCCATGATTGCGGGATTGGGCGGCCTGTACTACGTCATGGACTACGCCAACGGCGTGTGGTCCAACAACGCCTTCGGTGACCGCGGCTGGCTGGCCATCGCGCTGGTCATCTTCACCATCTGGCGTCCCAATGTCAGTATTCTGGCATCCATCCTGTTTGGTGGTCTGTACATTCTGAACATCTATCTGCCTACCCCGGCGCACAGATGGCCATTAAGGAGCTGTACAAGATGCTGCCCTACGCCATCACCCTGGTGGTGCTGATTGTTGTTTCCCTGCGTAAGAAGCGGGAGGATCAGCCCCCTGCGTCCCTCGGTCTCTCCTACTTCCGCGAGGAACGCTGACCTGATAATGAAAAAGAGTAGGCCGCTTTGCAGGCCTGCTCTTTTTTCCTACCCATCTATCACCATAAAGGAGGAATTACCGTGTCTACCCTGCTGATCAAGAACATTTCCCAGCTGGTCACCTGCGATGACAAGGACCAGGTCCTTCATAACGTGGACATTCTATGTGCAAGGACGGATTCGTTGAAAATCGCCGGCACGGCGCCTGGACGCCGCGCCGACCGAGACCATCGACGGGCGGCACATGCTCTGCTACCCCGGTCTGGTGAACACCCATCACCACCTCTACCAGACCTTTTCCCGCAATCTGCCGCAGGTGCAGAACATGGAGCTGTTCGACTGGCTACGACCCTCTATGAGATCTGGAAAAATCTGGATTCCGTGATCCGCCTGTCCAGCCTGACCGGCATGGGCGAGCTGCTCAAGCACGGCTGCACCACCTGCTTTGACCACCATTATGTGTTTCCCGCCCAAGCCGGGGACCTATTGGGGGCCCAGTTTGCCGCCGCGGAGGCGTTGGGCATCCGTATGTACTGCAGCCGCGGCAGCATGGACCTGAGTGTCAAGGACGGCGGTCTCCCCCCTGACAGCGTGGTGTCAATCGGTAGATGAAATTATGGCAGACAGCGCACGCGGTATCGAGAAATACCACGATGACAGCCTACGGTGCCATGTACCGTGTGGCCCTGGCTCCCTGCTCTCCTTTCTCCGTGTCTGCGGACTAGCTGCGTGAAAGCGCGATTCTGGCCCGACAATATGGGGTGCGCCTACACACACACCTGTGTGAGACCAAGGATGAGGAGAACTTCATGCTCCAGCGTGAGGGCATCCGGCCTTTGGAATACATGGCGCGCCTGGGCTGGCTCGGCGAGGATGTGTGGTATGCCCACGGCATACACTTCAACGACGAGGAGCTGCGGCCCCATGCTGCCCGGCACAGGTACCGCCGCACTGCCCCATCAGCGAAGCTGGGCGTGCCACTGCCCTGGCATCTGGCGGTGGACGGAAGCGCCCAACGACGGCTCAAGCCTGCTGGAGGAACTGCGGGTAGCCTTCTTGCTGCATCGGCTGCACGCCAGCCGTCAGGCTCCCACCGGCTATGACATCCTCAAAATGGCCACCCGGGGCAGCGCCCGATTGCTGGGTCGGGACGATATCGGTCAGATTGCTGTAGGTAAATGCGCAGACCTGTTTATGATCGACAGCCGCCGTTTGGAGCTGGTAGGCTCCTGCTACGATCCCAAGTCCGTTCTGGGCACTGTGGGCGTCCGGGGTCCCGTGGACTATACCGTAGTAAACGGCAAGGTCACCGTAGAGCATGGCCGTCTCGCCACTATCGACGAGGAGAAGGTCGCCCTTCAGGCCAACCAGAAGTGTGATGCCTATCTGTCCATGTAAGCTTAAAAACGCAGCAAAAAATCGGAGAGGTTTTCCCCTCTCCGATTTCCTTATTCCTCATTCAGCATCTCGTCCACCTCTCTGCGGTGGGCCTCATACCAATCTCGATACTCCTGCATATCCCTGGCAAACAGGTCCTTGCTGCTGGGCGGCGTGTATGTAATGGCGTTGGCCCCTGGAAAGGAATGGCCGTCAGAATCGTCTCATCCGTAGGACCGCCGGTGGCAATGATAGGCACCTCCGGGTATTTCGCCCGAATTTCCGCCATTTCCGGCGTCCTGGCCGCGCCGGACACATTCACAATGTCTACCCCGGCTGCCAGCCGCTTATCCGGTCCACATGCTCTGACACCACCGTGAAAACCACCGGAATCTCCACCACGCTCTTGATATCGCCGGATGGCTTCGTTGGTGATCAGCGCATTGCACACCACGCCGAAAGCCCCAGCTGCTCTGCCGCTGCCGCCATGTTCACCGACCGCTGCCCATTGGTATAGCCGCCGCCCACCCCCGCAAACACCGGCACATCTATACGCTGATAATGGCTTGCGTTATGCTGGGTTGGGGTCGGAAAATATACGGCTGGGCAAGCGGCGTCGGCGTTTATATTCTTGATGATGGCAACATCCGTAGAAAAACCAAAGACTTGATATCCGCCGTCCGAAAACCCGGATGCCGCTGCACTCGCTGATGCACCGCGGCCCAATCTGCAGATCCTGTTTGCTTTGCCGCCGCCAACCCATCATTCAGGAACAAATTTCTCTTTCACCTTCTCACCTTTCCGATCCTCTAATCAATTATGTTAACCAATTTTACCATAAGTGAAATTTTAATCAAGAATGATTGTGTCGAAAGAGAAAATCTTTTCAGATTATTCACATTTGTTAAAGGGGCCACCCGTTCAGGCGGCGTAAAGTCGGTCGATCTTCACCAGCTCATATTCCCGGGTGCCCATGCCCAGCTTTTCCGCGTGCTCCAGGCAGCTCATCCAGTCCGTCTCCGGGTGGATGCGGCTGGAAATGGTCATGGTCGGGCAGTGGCTCCGTCGTCGGCGGCGGAGCCCCGCAGGGGCGTCTGGGCGTTCACTGCGTCCACACAGGCCATGTCCAGGGCCACCGGATCGAAGGAGGCAAACATGCCCACGTTGGGCATGATGGCCATGTCGTTCTTCCGGATGACAGTCGCAGTTGGGAGACACGTCGATGACCAGGAGATGTGGAAGCAGGGGCGGCCGTCCACCACCGCCTTGGCGTACTCCGCCATTTTCCGGCTCAGGTTGGTGTGGTTCATCCCAATTCACGGTAATGGCGTTGTGGGCGCAGATGGCGATGCAGCGGTCCGCAGCCCACGCATTTGTGTGGTCGATGGCGCCTTCCGGTCCTCCACAGTGATGGCGCTCCGTGGGCGCAGATCTTCGTGCACTGGCGCATCCGATACAGTGCTTCTGCGCCACATGGGGCTTGCCGGCGTTGTGCTGCTCCATCTTACCGGCGCGCTGCCGCAGCCCATGCCGATATTTTTCAGGCAGCCGCCGAAGCCGGCCTACTTCATGTCCCTTAAAATGAGTCAGAGAGATAAACACATCG
>VOFC01006645.1_pt1 | contig 16731 bp, 24 predicted proteins | sample 5384161 | NCBI WGS metagenome assembly VOFC01 (sample SAMN12384722, study PRJNA508395) | human gut metagenome | isolation source: healthy gut B | host: Homo sapiens | reverse complement strand
TATAAGCTCCCACTCTTTACCCAAAAAGAAGAAGGAATATTATTCATGTTTCCTCCGCCTGAACCATCAATCAATAATAGAGGATATTCTGCATTTCCGATTCTCTTCTTCAGACCAAAAAGAATCAACTGATGTTCGTAAACAGTACCTCCCATCAAAACAGCCTTGCTCCTGCTCCGTTAAAGAATATCCGTTTGCCACTCGCCAAAACACATTAAAATCAAAGTTATTTCCATTCCGCACCTAGATTCCAGACTAAAAAGAATAACGTGGATTTGTGGATCACCGATAATCGTACGATCCGCATCTGTGATCTGGCCATCAATTTGCCCCTTCAGGGGCTAATATCTTATATTTTATATATCCGGGCTTTACATTATCTTTATTATTCCATAAACTGGATAGCTATTAATCTCCTCTTTAGACTGGGGAAATATCCATCAGCCACATATCCATACCAAGAACTTATAGGGAATCCCTCTTGTGTCGTATTATTATTATCATTAATATACTTATTTCCATACAGATCCGTCACCTCATTTTTTACATCGGATAACATAGCCTAATGTTATATTTCACTTTTTCCTATCCGATCATGCCACATCACGCTTAAATCCCAACCGTTATTTCTCCATATTGCCTTCCCCATGGGAGAGTCAAAACCAACCGCATAAGTCACGAGGAGAAATTGTTGCAACATAATCGCTAATTTTGCACGGATGTAATAATCAAAGCAATCACATCAAACGGGTAAAGCGGTAATATCAATCCAAATCAAACTGCTGTGATTTCTCCCAAGATTTCCAGGATTAGACAACGCATTGGAATAAATTCCTGTAGTATAATTTTTACTATCTCCAAACCAATACGAGGCATCCAAGGCTAATACAGACGCATATGGATAATAATAGTCGCGGGTCTTGGTTTCCCTAAAGAACCATGAAGCACGGATCTTCAAATTATCAATCGCATCTTTTAATGGATCGAAGAAATGTTCTCTGATATTCGCCATCAATAGAACTGAAGGAAAAAAAAGTCCCCAGCGATTTTAGCAGTGAACCTTGATGAGCCATCGTAACGTCCGGTAAGTTCGATTAAATATTTGTCCGCAAAAGTATAATTAAAGCGAGCGAAATATGACATCATAGTCAATTTAGAACTATTACCATTAACCATAGAGGAAGAGGCATCCCCAATGATTCATTTCCTCGTAGCCATCATAGTAATAATTATTACGTGAACCACCAAACGACTTATTTTTGAACTCATCGGTTTGAAATCCCAAAAAGCCCTTAAAAAGTAATGCCTTTCATTGAAAGTATTTTCATAAGTCACCTGAGCGTTAAACTGGTTCTTAATCAACTGATACCACTCCTCATACCTAGATTTAGTCGTAGGATAAGTCATGATAAAATTACCACCCTCATAAGTATCATAGGTATTCTGAAACTTATCTTGTTTATTCTCATACCGCCTGCTGGCATAACTGGCCAAGATCTCCATACCTTTGATTGGTGTCAAAAGCGAGAGTTCCTTTTACATCTATATCATTATTATCTACGACCTTAACCCCACCATCAATCGCTTGCGCTAACGGATTGATACCATTTTGGCCATTTCCCCAAGTTCCATCATTATTAACAGCCCCAAAAGAGGTGTAAAACGCAACGTACTATTTATAATATTATTTGTTCCACTCGTCGGGTCTTTTTTGAATGCTTCTACGGATATTCAGGTTTAAACCCCGCCCTAAGCCACTCTGTTAGCTTAACGTCCGTGTTTGAACGAATAGCAGTACGTTTGAACGAATTATTTGTATTAAACCATCCTCATAATTATAGGAAGCATTGACAAATGTCTTTAACACATCACTACCACCACTAACACTAATTGAATGATTATGTGTTAACGTGATTTCATCAAATACTAAATCTTTCCAATTCGTATCATACCTATGAATATTATCTGCCCCAGAAGTTTTATAGGCATTAATTACCTCTTCCGAATATTGAGGGCTTGATTATTATTAACGCACGCTTGATTGATAGCCTCCATATAGTGACCGCATCTACGGGATTAGGGTCGAGGTAGGGCGTACGAAACCCTACATAACCATTATAAGAGACCGATAATTTATTTTCTTTAGCCCTTTTGGTTTGTCACCAAAATGACACCATTAGAGGCACGAATCCATGAGATCGACGCTGATGCAGCATCTTTCAATACAGAGACAGACTCTATCGCATTCATATCGACAGAGTTCATATCCCCCTCAACTCCATCTATCAATACCAAAGGCTCACTATTTGAATTGATCGATCCGTTCCTCAGGATTTGGATGGAGGCCGTCGCTCCCCGGAGCTCGGAACTTTGGGTAACAACCATACCCGGTATCCAAGCCTTGTAAAGGCTTGAGATGAACTGGAAAGGTTTCGCTTCGTTAAATCCTGACTAGAAATACTTTGCACCGCTCCCGTCAGATTTACCTTCTTTTGTGTTCCATATCCAACAACGACCACCTCGTCTAAAGCTTGCGTATCCTCGCCAAGTTTAACGGAGAAATCGGTCTTTCACTGAGACCGATAATTCTTGCGTATTATAGCCGATATATGAGACTTGAAGAGTAGCATTACCGCTTACCTCTAACGTGAATTTCCCATCAATATCAGTGATAGTTCCGTTTGCAGTCCCCTTCTCCACAACATTTTGCACCAATCACAGGGATACCTTGGTTATCGACAATCACACCCGATACTCTTTTTCTGTCTTTCGTGGTATCATCCGCTTTCTCCGGTACAATAAGTATGTAATTTCCATTTGTCTTATATATGTGTACCCCGTATTCTTTAACAATTGCGATAAGGCCAACAAGACTTCCATTTCTTTTTGATCCATCAAGACCTTTCTCGACACATCAATTGACTGTCATTATAGGCTATCTTATAAATCGAGACTGACTCTAGTTTCTCAAATGCTTGTTTTAAAGAGATAAAACCGTCATGAAATGTCACTTTTTGCGCATCAATAGGCAAACTCGAACCATAGCAAGACTCAAACAAAGAATAGTGATACATATAGATTTATTCCTGTTCATGCGATATTAGATTTTTAGTTAAACATTTATATTTCCTTCTATAGTACGTACTCGTTATTATTAGGACAAGGAATACGAAGGATACACCCTAACAGAACAAAGTTAACAAATGTAAAACACAGAACATTGAGTAATAGAAATTTCAAAGGACACAAACACCAAACTGTTTATCGAAAGCTCGTATCTATTGTTCAGCTCGACAAACAAACAGTGAGATAAAGTTTTTACTTCAATTGGTAAACACACTCGTTTCTATATATACTTTCACTTTTAAAAAGAAGACTAAGAAATATACATTTTAATCAATATAGACTCCATCCTCTTTGATCTGATACTCTAAACCAGGTACTATCTCCTTGAGCAGCATCATGATGTTCACCAATGACTCATTCTTATTGAAATGGATCGTAAGCCGGTTGGAATGATAAGCGGAGGTACGTAAATGCACCTTCACATTATAGACACGTTCCAAGGTTTTTAAAATATCCTCGAAAGAATCGTTGTTAAACAACAAGCCTCCCTCTTTCCATGCCGAGTAATCCGAGCCCACCACCTGCCGCACGTCCACCTTTCCCCGGGAAGGGATGTAGACAAGCTGCTCGTTAGGACTCAATATACATGGAGCCACCGAGGATCATCAGGAAGGATCTTCAAGGAACCTTCCTCCAAGGTTGTCGTTATCTTCTCTTGGTCCGAGTAAGCGGATAAATTAAACTCGGTACCCAACACTTGTACCCGCATCGCTTTCGTCCGCACAATGAAAGGTTGCTCAGGACGTTTTCGCACCTTGAAATATCCCTCTCCCACCAGATAGATCTCTCGCTTATCCCCGATAAAGTCGGATGGATAAAGCAGCAAGGTACCGGAGATTCAACCAGACCTCGCTACCATCGGGCAAGGTGATCCGCTCCCGCTTGCCGGAAGGTACGAACCGCTCCATAAAAGCGAGCTGCCTGACATCCCGTGCGTCTCTATATAGATAATAAGAAACACCCAACGACAACAAAGGGATCAGCCAGATAGCGGCGATACGCACCCATGCCGGGATACGCAGACAGGGACGGGGCCTCACGTCCAATGTATTCTCCAACCGGGCGAAAGCCATCTCGCTTCGTTTATCCGCCTCCGGAAAACCGATCTCATTCCAGATCTCCCGTAAAACCTCTTCCTTTTCCCGTTCGTCTCCCGGCTCCGCCAATCGTTGATGTACCCGATCCACCATCTCCCCGGAGAACGAATGATGGAAAAAGTATTTACGTAATTCTGGAAGATTTTATAACCACTTTATTAGCAAGCAGTTCTGAGGATAAGGTAAAAATGAGGTAATGATTTGGCAACCCTGTCTATTTCTACGTTCTGCTGTGAGTTGCTGTCAATGTCTCTCGTCTTGGTACAAAAAGTAGCAATAAAAATCGGATACACATCAAAATGTCCCATGATTTTTATCACAGGACGTTTTTTATCTTCGCTGAATAATCCGGTTTAACCGTTACTTCTATTTTCGGCAAGTTGCGGGCTATGATTGCTGAAATTTATACTTTAATCCATACTCTTCCAACTTGCTATACAGCGTTGTACGTCCGATTCCGAGCAATTCGGCGGCAACCTTGCGGTTTTCCGTTTGCCTGCTTCAACGCGCGTAAAGACGCGTTCCTTGTCCTCCGCGTCGTTGCGCAAGGCGAAGCTGACGGGCGAGGTCTGTTTCGTCATGGCAAGTTCCAGATGCTCTTTTGTGACAAGCTCGGTCTGCGCCTGCAACACCGCGCCCATTATCTTCTGCCGAAACTCACGGACATTACCCGGCCACGGATGGGTCAGCAATGTCTTACGGGCTTCCGCATCGAACCCAGTCACGCTACATTCCAGTTCATTGTTCGCAATCTCACGGAAGAACTCCGCCAACGGCATGATGTCCTCCTGACAGTCACGCAAGGGCGGAACAGTTATCTCGAAGTCGTGCAAACGGTACAGCAAATCCTGTCGGAAACGTTTTTCAATGACCGCTTTCTCCAGATTCTCGTTGGTGGTGGCGATGATGCGGACATTGAAACTTTTATCCGTCTTATCACCTATCGGGCGGTATCTCCGCTCCTGTATGGCTCGAATGTAGCATCTGCTGGGTTTCCATTGCGAGATTGCCTACCTCATCCAAGAACAATGTGCCACCCTCTGCCTCATTGAAGTATCCTTTCTTTGCACTGTCCGCACCGGTGAATGCGCCTTTGACATGTCCGAAGAATGCCGACGGCGCAAGCTCTTTGGTGAGTGAACCGCAGTCCACAGCCACGAACGGTTTCCCTGCCCGTTTGCTTTTATCATGCAGATGGTGGGCGATATGCTCCTTGCCCGTGCCGTTCTCTCCGAAGATCAGCACACTCATGTCGGTTGGTGCTACCAGCCTTATCCTGTGCATGATTTTCTGAAAGGCGGAACCGTCACGGGCAAAACGGGCATACGGCTTCGCCCGATACTCCGTTCTTTCAGGATGGTATGAAGCAGAGGCATAAGTTTATCCTCCACAAGCTGCTTGGGGATATAGTCCAGCGAGCCGAGTTTCATACTTTCGACTGCCGTATGCACTTCGGCATAGTTGGTCATGATGATTAACGGTTGTGTCATGCCTTCCTTGCGCATCCAGCGTAAAAGGTCGATGCCGTCGCCGTCGGGTAGTCGTAGGTCAGAAACCACGATGTCCCCGTCTGAGGCTTGTTGCAGAAGTTTCTTCGCAGTCGAGAGGTGGAAAGCCTGCACAGTACGGAATCCCTCCCGTACTAACAGGTTACAGACAAACTCGCAATACACGATATTGTCCTCCACCACGATGATTCTTGTTTTATCCATTTTCGTATTTTTCCTTTCTTCTTTTTGCCTGCCGGATAATTTCAGCACCTTTATCCAGCACAGCCGGTCACCGCTTTGCATATCGCTTCGTCATCTGGAGTGGCACTTCCATGAAGTTGGGCGTAAAGTTCCCTCAATGGCTGGTCGGCACGGAGAATCTGCCATGAACTTCGCAGATGGTGTGTAAGTGTGTCCAGTTCTTGGAGGTCTTTACGCTGTTCTGCATCCTTGACCGCCTGCATTTCCTTTTCGGTTTCCGCTATCAGTTTGTCCAGCATGACGGATTCATTGCCATAAGATAGCAGAGTGGAAAAATCCGGCTTTTCATCCAATATGCTGCTTAATGCGCATTTATCCGTAATCTCCATCAGTTCGGATATGGAGAACGGCTTGAATAGGCATCCGGCAAATCCACGCCCTATAAGTTCCTCCTTGCTGCAACTGCCCGAAGCGGTTGTCACGACTATGGGAATACTCTTCGAGTTGCCTACATTGGATGAGCGCAACAGTTCCAGCAGTTCAAAACCGCTTATCTCAGGCATATTCAGATCCGTCAGAAGCAGGCTGTATTCCTTTTTTTCGTATCAGCTCCATCAGTACCGAAACATTGGTACAGGTATCGCAGTGTACTCCTTCATGGGCATACATTTCTTTCAACATAAGGAGAAGTACCTCGTCATTGTCGATGGCAATCACATCATGGCAGATATGATTATGGCGCATTTGCGCTTGAATTGTCTGTTCCGGCAGTTCCTCGGCTGTCTGCATGGGAATTTCCACCGTGAAGCGGCTCCCTTTGCCTTTCTCGCTTTCCAAGCGTATAGTTCCGCCGAGCATCGTCACGATACGCTGCACTATTGACAAGCCCAAACCGAAACCGTCTTTTGTGGTGGCATTTGACAGCCGTTCAAACGCACTGAATACCCGTTGTTGCTCATCTTCGGTCATGCCCGTACCGGTATCTTCAACGATAAGTTTCAGCAAACCGTTATCATAATCCGCTGCCAATGATACACTACCGTTATCCGTGAACTTGATGGCGTTTGACAACAAGTTGTTGCCGATTTGCAGGATACGTTCCTTGTCGGTCAAAACCACCGCATAAATGTCCTGTTCCAATGCCTGCCAGTAATCAAGCCTCTTTTTGTTGTATATTTCTTCGTATAACGGAAAGAGGTCGGGATGCTTCTCACGGATATACGTCATTATCCCTCCCTTGAACTGCCCGCGCAGATTCAGGTTTTCGAGCCATATCAAATCGGCATATCCTTTCACTTTCTCGATAATTGCCTTCACATCGGTTATTCCGGGGAATATGGGCGATACGAAACACACAGTACGGATGCCCGCCTCATAGACCTGACGCATCGCTTTCAGGCGACGTTCTATGCTCACGGCATTGTCCATATCCGCACGAAAACGCTCGTCAAGCGTATTGACCGACCATGACACCGTTACTTTGGGAAAACGCTTCAACAGGTCGAGGTCGCGCAGGACAAGGTCGGACTTAGTGCATATCATAATCTCGGCGTTGCTCCCACGCAGCTCTTCGAGCAGCCTGTGGGTACGGCAAAATTGCTCCTCATACGGGTTGTAACCATCCGTCACGGAACCTATCACAATGCGCTCTCCGTCATATTTGTGCAGATTGGCTATCGGTTTCCAGTTCTTCACGTCCAGAAATGCACCCCACGGTTCTGTATGCCCGGTGAATCGTTTCATAAACGATGCGTAGCAATACTTACAGGCGTGGGGACAGCCCACGTAAGGGTTGACCGAATATCCTCCGACCGGCAGTGAGGATTTGGTCATAACGCTCTGTACGTCTATTTCTTTGATTATTTCGGTATTCATTGTAAGCGTTTTGTAAATTGTTCCGGCAGTTCCTGAATCATCCTTTCTTCGCCCATTATAGGCAGCAAATCCTCTTTCATAAACACGGGGACGCCCTGTGTTTGGGCTTGGTCGGCAATGTGAAGCACCCATTCGGGACGGGAATCCACTTTGCCTTTCCGATGTCCGGTCTCCGTACCTATGACAATCCAGTCGATACCCTCGAAATCTATATCGCCGATTTCATCGAAAATAGGTTCGAAAGTGACATGGTAGTGCTTGGCCTTGATATTTCTTTTCAAATCGTCTAGCCGCTTTTTTTCGGAATTGCGCGTGACGGTCACGCCCATCCATACATTCTCGTCATCTGTAGAGAAACTGATCTTGTCCGGACATTTCGTAAGGAATATATAAGCGTGTTGCGGATTGCTTTTCATTCGTCTGAATATTTCCGCATTCCATTCAGGCTTCCAGTCGGAGAAATCGCTCATTCCGGTCATCAGCCATACGTGAGGCTTGGGCGTGTCGATGATACGCAGCTTTCGCACCATATATTCCGGTACGGAGAAGTCGTCCGTAATATGGAAGCGGCGGCAGTTGTTACGGGCATAGCAGTAGCTGCACCCGATGGAGCAGCCTACCACTATGTTCATAAAGATTGCACCTCCGGAGTTTACCACGATATAGTCAGGATTGAACCGTTCCACGGTGTCTCGGATACATGCTTCCCATCGGCAGTCACCCATTATATAAACGGTCAGGAAGCCCTCGGCTTTTAGCACATAACCTGATACAGGTCCATCATCTGCCCGATCTGCCCGAAACCATGATGTCCGGTCGTGCGGTAAATGGATATGCCGTCTATTGTTTTTATTTCTTCGATGGGTATCACATTTGTAAATCCGTCGTTTCTGATGGCGTCCGCGTCCTGGGGCTGAACGTAGAAAGGAATTTCTTTGGGCAAATGTGTGGGGACACTCGGCTCGTAATGGTCGATGTGATTGTGGGTCAGGAGCACCATGTCCACGCCTCCGATAATATCCTGAATAGGAATGGTGAGGTGTACCCTCGGTGTTTTATTCACACCGAGGGCCGATATCAAAGTGCCTTTGTCGGCTAAAACGGGGTCAATTAGCATGGTGTGTCCCGCATACCGATTTTCAAGGTGGCATTGCGCACCAATTGTACTGTGGATGTCTTTTTCATGACTATATGTCTTGTTATTGATTACGGGTGCAAAGTTCGGAAGAATCCGGCGAAACATCTATGCCTGAAAAAAACGGTAATTATGCCATTTTGATAAATGAAATTATTATCTTTGCAAAAACGACAAGGATATGGACGAGATAATCAACCCTGATCGACTGGTCAGCGTACCGTTCAACAAGACACGCTGCGGCGTGGATTTTTACATCAATACTGCCATAAACAAGGACATCGGACTTGTGCTGACAGAAAACAAGCGGTTTAAGACAGACTTCTTCAGCTTCTACTTTTTCCGTAAGGCAAACGGATATTTGCTACTGAACTTCCGCAAGATTGAACTGCGCGACGGCATGGTTCTCCTGCTTTCACCCCATCAGCAACAAGAGTGGCATGTAGATGAGACGGCGTTGGATTATACGTTCCTTATATTCCGCGAAGATTTCATGCGTACTTTTATCGCCGACAAGTTCTTCGTTTTTCGCCTTTTGTATTGTTACCAGACAGATACGCCGCCTTTTACATCAATGCCACACATGACGAAATGAAGGAATATATGCGGCTGCTCGGAAAGATTAAGTATGAGATGATGAATCCAGTGTCAGATAAGTACAATATCATTGTTTCCTTACTATATTATCTTTTGCTGATTATCAATCGTACATACGCTGCCGCCTATTGCTTGCCCGCTGAAATTGCTAAAAACAATTTCGCTTTTCGGTTCAAGGACTTGTTGGAACAGAATATCCGCACCCACCAGCGGGTGCAGGAATATGCAGACATGCTTCATGTCAGTCGCATCACACTCAATAACTCAGTAAAAGCCCAATTCGGAGTATCAGCTACCCATTTGATAAAACAACGTCTGCTTGAGGAACTGAAGAACGAATTGCTATTCTCCAACCGCACTGTCAGTGAAATGGCGGATGATTTCAATTTCTCTGATCCGAGCCATCTCATGCGCTTCTTCAAACAGCAAACAGGCAAAACATTTACTCAGTACATGACGGATTACAATAAAGGCATATACGAATAACTTAATATAGTCGATAGCGGCTATCGAAATATGGTTGTTGATGTTCGTGGCGTTTTTGTACTGCATGAACCATTTTACGATTTCTGGATCTTCGTGCGAGCCGAGTAAGAAAGGCTTGTCGGTATCCAGCGTCTTTATCCGTGCCATGTCGTTGGCCGACAGGGTGAAGTCTAATATGTCGAGATTCTGCTTCATGCGTTCCGGTTTCACAGACTTAGGAATAATTATGCACACTGATATTTATCGCGCCCGGACAGGTGTTCGGTGCGGAAGATGACGGCATGCAGTTCCAACCAGATGGCTACCTGCTTATGTTCCATCCCGACCTGCTGCGGAATACACCTCTCGGGCGGATAATGCGTGAATATTCGTTCTTTTCCTACGAGACAAACGAGGCATTGCACCTTAGTGTGGAAGAACGGCAAATCATCATGGATTGCTTCCACAAGATTCAATATGAATTGAACCATCCGATACACCGTCACAGCAAGAACCTCATCACAGACAGCATCAAGACGTTCCTTGATTACTGCACACGTTTCTATGACCGCCAGTTCATCACACGCGACAACCAAAACCGAGACATCCTCGCAAGATTTGAGCGGTTGCTTGACGAATACTTCCATGATGGGGCTGCTAAACGGATAGGCTTGCCCACTGTACAGTATTGTGCAGACAAGCTCTGCCTCTCGCCCAACTATTTCAGTGATTTATTGAAAAAGAAACAGGTTCAACCGCCCTGCATTTCATTCATGACAAGTCTATTGAAATAGCCAAGACGGAACTTGCATCTACAGACGACACCGTTAATGAAATCGCCTATAATCTCGGTTTTCAGTACCCGCAACATTTTACCCGACTGTTCAAGAAAGAGGTAGGTTACACTCCGAATGAATATAGAGCGCAAGTGTCGTGAGAATTGGATTAGTACAGAATATTAGAACCCAACACCTCTCTTGCGCTTAACTTTCTTCCTTCTGCGAAGTATATCCACCATTTCCTGATTGGCTTCCGCATCAGCAGCGTTGCAAGAAGAATCACTACCGTTCAGCAATCCCAATGAACCGTTGAAGAACTCACTTTTGTGCTATGCTGGATGGTGCGCTTGGTGTAGCAACTTCATATTCGTTGGTCATCATTCCTTTCCGTTCCCTGCATCTGTTACTCTGCAAAGCTGCGTCAATCTTGGAATAGCTGAAACGCCTATCCACCTTGGACCCGTTGAAGTGGTAGCCGTTCTTGGTGAACACTACGCCTTGTATCTCGTCCGTCTGTCCTCTGTGGCTGAAATGCACTTCCACTCCTTGCCGTTTTAGATTTGCGACAAGCACGCCCCAGTTTCCACATATGCCGACTTCCGTTTTAAGGATGTCGTAAAGCTCGTACTTTGTCTTATCCGGCTCTTTCAATCGGTTGCGTTTGACATTCTCCTTCCCGTTTGCCATGTGCAAGCCATATATCAAGGTTAGTTCCTTGCAGATACGGGTACTGCGCAGACGCTCGTGCCTGTCGGATATGGTATTGCCGTTGTTGTCTATGCGGTTGAAGGCGATATGCACGTGCGGATGCTCCTTGTCGAAATGACGGGCGATGAAGAACTGCGTGTCCTTGATTCCCATCCGTTCCATATATTCAAGTGCGATACCTCCCATGACACAGTTCGTCAGACGTGGCTCATCCTCTTTGGAAAAACTCAATGCGATATGCCCGACAGGTTTCGCCACATTGCCGTTCATCAGCGACTGGGCATTGAAACTCATGGCAATGGTTTCCTTGTTCTCCATAAACAAGCCATCATATGCGACAACTTGGGCATTCTTTCCTTTATCAAGGATATAATCCACCACACCCTTGAAGTCGCTTCCCTTTACGATTTTCGCCATCATATCCCTATCTTGGTTAAGAGTTCGTGAATCCTTGCCACTGCCACCTTGCAGTCCCACCGTTCATCGTGGAAGCCTCCGGCGTTAGCCTTGTGCGCAAGCTGGTTGAGATTGTTCGCCATGCCACAGAGTTGGCGGATGTATCCGGCATGTTCCTCCGACAGCCGTTCTTTCACATGACCGTTCCGGAAACACCCCCTCATATATTCACTCGGTGATACACCAGCCTCATGCGCCCGTGTCAGCAGACGGTAGTAGTCGGCTGTCGCCATCTTCACCGCGACACGGTATTTCAGTTTCTCGGTCGCTTCCTTCTTGGGGCGACCACCCTTGTTACGTTCCTTGTTCTGTTCCATATTTCGTTTCTTCTAATTCTGTTACTGATTATACTGTATAGACCAACGGGATGCCATCTTCCGAAACTTGGGAAGTGGGTAGCAAGCGGTTTCGGTACGCCCGAAACACAAACTTGCTACCTCCCAATCCTTATGGAATGAGTTTTGAGCATCTCACGTTTTTCTTGTTCAAGGTGCTATAATCCAAGTCCTTTCTTTTTGGGTTTTACGATGGTTCGTGGAGGTGGATTAACGGTTACATTCTGCCACTTACCGCATAGGTAATCGTTCAGGTCTTTATGTCCGTTGTAGTTGTCGGAGAAGTCCCTGATACGACCGCTGAACTCTCTTGCCAATTCCAAGTAGGCATTTCTTCCAGCCTCGTCATTGTCAAGCAGGCAGTGGATGCGCTCGTACCCATGCAGCACATCCATTGCTTTGGAAACATTGGCAACCGAATTGAGAACGACATAATCCTGCCCATCAAGATTGGGCATGGTCGGGCAGTTCTTCATCCGCAACGTGAGGAAGGACAGATAGTCCATCATACCCTCGAACACGAGACACTTCTCTTGCTGTTCTCCTTGCTGGCGTATATAACTGATGTCTTTGGGTGCGATGCAACCCTTGAAAAACGGTTACGCACTTCATATCCTCCGGCAACATTGGGAAAGCCGATGGCGAAATAGGGCTTGCCGTTATGGATGAAGTGCAGCTCCTTACATTCCAGCCTTGCCAAGTTGATGTTTATGCCCCGTTCCTGCAAGTATCGGAGCAATGCCGGATGGGTGAGTTCGCCCACCTCCAAATGTTGGAAACTCGGTTCGGATGCCTGCTGGCGAAAAGAGAAAGATATGGGACGGATGTGTGGTGCCTGTTCCGCTATCTTGCCAAGCAGATAAGGCACATGGTCGGATGCGTACAGTACCCCTGCAAGTGCGATGATGTTACCACCTCTTCCCAGTCCATAATCGAACCACAGGTTGCGGTCGGTGTTCACCTTGAACGAGGCTTCCGTTTCCTGACGGAACGGGGATTTATACCACAGGCAGTTTCCCTGTTGCTTTACGGGCGAATAACCCAAACTTTGCAGATAGTCCGCAATTTTGATTTGTTTTGCTTCTTGGATGTTCATGATATAATTTCTATGGATTTGATGATGACTGTAAAAACGTTGATTTGATGAATGAGATATGTATTGTCCTATACGTTAATGCTTTATATTCTCAACATCTTCTCAACAAACCACTCACAAATAGAGAATCCAACAAACTGATGCTGTTTCCCTCTCAACTTTTCTTTTCGATTGTTGAGAATTTGTTGAGAGTGTATGCTGTTTATTATCAGTATGGTTATATCATTATTCATCAATTCAACAAAAAAAGAATAGTATTACAGGGATTCAAGTTGTTCCCTTGTGACGGTGTAGAAACGACCGACTCTTTTTATCGGCTCATATCGGCACTCCCGATTGTAATTGAATTGGTAAGTGGTATATGTAAGCCCGTTAGAGGCAGGAGTAAGTTTCCAACATTCCTGCAATACCTTTCGGACTTGGTGTTTCTCCACCTTTACCTGTGAGTGTACCAGCAAAAGAAGAATGTCGCTGTAACAGAAAGAGAATGTATCCGTGCCGACACTGTCCATGATGTCAAGGACAAGTTCGTACATCTCTATCTCCAATCGGTTGCGGTTGCTGCGGATAATCTTCTGCAAGGCTTCGGTATGCAGCAAAGAGGGCGCAAACCACATACGGCTTTCCTTTTCGGTGGAAAGTTGTCTGTATTGCAGGTAATACAGAAAGGCAGGTATCTCAGCTTTCAGCTTTTGCAGGAAGTCTGTGTCATCGGATTGCAGACGGTCTATCTTGCGCACCCAATAGCGTGTTTCACCTGCATCAATGATAACAGGCAGATACTCGTTGTTGGAGCATAGCACGAACTTGGCAAAGAACGCTATCTCGTCACGGTCTTTGCCTTTGGCTTCCACCTTGTAGGAAAGTGTGGTGCTGAGGTTCTTCAACCGCTCGCTGTCCTCCCTGCGGTTGAGCAATACCTCGTCCACCACGATGAGCAGTTTTCCTGCCCAGTCGGAATTGAACTGGCTGCGGAAGTCCTCGTTGGTATTGAAAGTGACATTGTTTTGAAACACAGCTTTCAGGGAAGTTCAGGAATGTACTCTTGCCCGTGTTGCGTTCTTCTGATACCAACAGCAGGATAGGCAGTTTCTGCACGGGTTGCAGGTAGAGCAATTGAAGATAGTCCATGCCCAATTCATACTGTTCACCGAAGATATGGCGCACCAATGACCGGATACAGGGAAACTCGCCTTGTTGCGGACGGTGTCCTATCGGCTCGTAGAGGTTCAGGAACTTGTCCACCACGGGACGGTAGTCCACATGGTCGGGGACGGTGCAGAAGCCGTCGTACTTCGGCACGGTGGCGAGATAGTCCTTGCCGTAGTCCTGCCGCAGTGTTTCATTGTTCCACACGATGCGCTTCTTCACATAGCCTCCGTTCAGACGGGGCTGGTTCACTAACTTGTAGAGGGTGGTACCCACACGGATAAACTCCTCATTTTCAAAGTTGCCTTGTTTCATTAGCACTTCTTTTTTTGTTTAATCAGTGCAAAACTCGGCAATTAGCGCAGAACGGATTAACAACTCACGCATACCTCACGTAAGATTTTCTTGGATTTGGCTTTATGACATACAACAAAAGCCCGAAGAAATGCCATTCTAATGGATTTTTCTTCGGGTTTGTCGTAATCGTACGTATGAATGGCAATACACCTATTCACATACTCGTATAAATACATTGTTGGCAATGGGAATACGCATAGGTCTCACTACTTCATGTCGTCATATCATTAGAACTTATGCCCGATAATTAGACATATCCCAACCATTTATACCCAGCGAAAAAGAAGATATTTGTTTTCTCTTTTCGCAAGTACAGCCTTTTAAATATGGCATTGCGCACCTGTTCCGCACCGAAGCTGTCAATGCGGAAAGCAAGTGCGACTATCATCGGAAAGCTGAACACATCGGCATGATACCCGTTCTCCTGCCGAACATACTTCTGTACCCCGTATTCTTTTAATGCTCCACTGTTATAGATGTTTCTGATGGCAGAACGAAGTGTCGGAGCAATTACTCCGAACAGTTCCACCAATTCCGGCTCGCTCATCCAAATGTTTGAGACATTCTCCGGCATGATGATATTGCCGGATTCATTCACTGTTATGCTGTTTCTTCTCATACTCATGACATCGTTATTCCGTTAAACGTCTTACTCAGTTTGTCGCCGAACATGGTCGTCGTTGTCGAGCTTCTGCGTGGTTATCTTTGCGTAGAGTTGGGTCGTGACTATATTCGTATGTCCCAACACACGGCTTACGCTTTCAATGGGCATCCCCTTGCTCAAAGCTAATGTTGCGAAGCCATGACGACTGCAATGAAATGATATTGACTTGGTTATGCCACATTCCCTTATCATCCGTTTCAACGGTTTGCAGATAGACCAATAGTTCAAGCCGGGGAATATACGATTGTCTTTTTCTGCATCGGTCGGTAGCGTTCGACAATCTGCAAGGGTATATCCAGCAGCTTCACTTGAAGGCGACTTTTGTCTTGTGGCGTTTGGACAATATCCACTTCTCGCCGTTCACCTCCACGATGTTGTCATTCGTCAGTTCCCCGAATGTCCACGAATGACAAGGCGGTGAAACTGGCAAAGATGAAAATGTCACGGATGTATGCGAGCTTGCTGTCTGCAAACTCATGTGTCATGACCGCTTTCAGTTCATCCTCCGTCAGATATTCCCGTTCTTTCACATTGGGGCTGATATGAAACTGGATGAAAGGATTGCGCGGTATCAACCCGTTATAATGCGCTTTCATGACCACACCTTTCAGCCACATACAGTTTGCCCATATCGAACCGTTCCGCAATCCGGCTTCAGTCGAGAGGTATGCGGCGAACTCCTTGATGAAATCGGGAGTAAGTTCCAAAATGGACATATCGCTGCGTCTGTAAAACGACTTGATAAAGGCGGCTACATGGTTTCTTGCCCGTACACGTGCCCGATAGGTAGCCATTACCCTGTCTTTGCCTACCCGTTTCTTGAACACTTCGTTCTCACGGTCGAATGCTTTTTAGCAGCGTCTCATACTCGCTGCCGATTCCCCGATAGGCGTTGCGCACCATCTCAGCCGTAACAAATGCCTCGCGGTCTGAAATGCGCTGGTAATGTTTGATGATTTGCGCCTTGATGTTGTCAAGGGCAAGGTTGATGTCTCGTGCCTCGCGGCTCTTTGCCTTTCGCCTTGTTTCCTTTCACGTCCCAAAGCGTTTTCGGGATGTTCTGCTTACAACTGAACTGCGCCACAGTCCCGTTGATTGTCACTCGTCCCATGATGGGGACAATACCGTTTTTCTCCTTGCTGCCGTTCACGTAGAACAGAACCTTTGAATGTGCTTCTTGCCATACTCGTTTTTTGTTTGC
>VOFC01004438.1_pt1 | contig 16741 bp, 35 predicted proteins | sample 5384161 | NCBI WGS metagenome assembly VOFC01 (sample SAMN12384722, study PRJNA508395) | human gut metagenome | isolation source: healthy gut B | host: Homo sapiens | reverse complement strand
AACATTTACCACCTTTGCCACCAGAAGTACCAATAACAGTATCCATTTCAACGATAGCAGCAGTAGGATTAAATTCCATATAAGTTTTAAAATCGGAGTAGAATCTTCCAATTTTAATCTTTAAATTACTTTTTTTCTCTTACTTTATAATCATATTCTTTGTTTATTTTAAATCTAACTTTTCTTGGTAAATCAATATTTTTAATGTTAAAAACACCTAAATCGATATACTTATAAAAAGTACATTTAGAAAAAGGTAATAAATCAGGATGAGCAGAAAAGACGTGATTAATAGAATGATGTTTATGAATAATAAGAGGAGAAATAACATCATTGATAGCAACAATTTGTTCTTTAGTAATCATAATGTGACTTCTAGACTTGACTAAAGTAGAATGATATTCATTTTGAGCAACAGCATGAGAGTAATAAAGTCTGTTTTTTCTACAAGAGTTAAGCTTCTTACAGCCATTACAAACATAAGGTGGTTTAAACTGAAAACAACAAGGTTGATTATTACCATTGCTAGTAGAACGTAAGAAACGATGCTTCTTAATTTCATGAGCTACAGTAGTACGATCTTTGCCAATGCGGTTAGCAATTTTAGTAAAATTATAATTATTATTAAGAAAATCTTCTATAGTACATCTATCTTCAAAAGATAAATGTTTGTATTTTTTAGCTTTCATAAATAAAGCTCCTTTCATAAAAAAAAGCCAAATTACGAAAAGATATTATAATAAAAAATATATAACTAACAAATAAAGACAAGCTTTATTTGAAAAAAATTATAAAAATAATTTTTAAATTGTAGAAATATAGTCAATTTGGGTATATGAGAATAATTATCAGAATAAACAACGCCTAAATCAAGTCTAATCTTAGCATTTAACCATCTATAACCATGAGAAGGAAATTGATTATGATAATTTAAAAAAACATCACACGCTTCATTTCTGTTGATTTCTCTAATAGAAGGGTTACTGCGTCTTTTAAGCCATTTATAAAAACCAGAACGATTAATATTCATCATATTACATAAAGAATTAATAGAATATATATTAGAAAGTTCATAGATTACTTCGTATTCTTTTTGGAGAAAGTAACGAACACCTTTTCTCCCATACCACCTTCTTTCACAAGATATCCTTTTTTTAATCTTGTAATTTCTATATCCTTTTTCATCAAAATATTTTTTAATTCATCAATTGATAAATCATCATAACAATCATCTTTAGGTATATTAATAAGTTTAAAATCATTGATGATTTCGATTTTAGGATCAAAACAATGATTATCTTTATTAAAAAGCAGTAATCCACTTTTCTAAAGTTTTTAAAGGAACATTATATTCTTCAGCAGTTTTAATAGTAGAAGCATGATTAAAACAAATCTCTTCACAGAGCTTCTTTTTTGAGATCAGTATTATAATGCATAGACATAAAACTCACATCCTTTCGTTGTCTATATTACAAAATAATTGTATAAATAAAATAAATATTTGTCTACATCCGACTTTTTATTGTCTACATACCCTCTCTAGTTGTCTACTTTTAGTTTACCACTACAAAGTTAAATAAATATTTTACAACATTTTTTTTCAACAAAAAAATTTTAAATTGACTTGAAAATCGGGGGGTATTATAAAATAAAATAGTAGAAAGTAGGGAATAATATGAAGAAAAAAAAGTATGCTTATAATAGCAATATTACTAATGAGTCAATTGATTTGCAGCAATCTCAACAACTCTAATTTTAAACGGAAATGCTAAGGTAAGCGAAAATGAAGAAGATTTCAGTGTAATATTCACTGCAGCAACATTAGATGGAAATGTATATACAACAGCAGTAGATGAAACAAAGAAAACAATTACATTTGAAACAGGTGAATTTAAAGACACTTAATCAAACAAGTATACTAACATATGAAGTAACAAACAATTCAAGTAACTATGATGCAGAAGTAAGTGTAACATGTGTACCAAAGGAAGGAACAACAGCAAAATATACAAACATTAAAAACGAAATTAGCTAAATAATGCAACAGTAGTTAAAGCAAAAGAAAGTTTAAATGGAACATTAACAGTAACATTAAACAAGACTGCAATAGAAGAAGTAACAGAAAGAATATACATGTAAGTTAGAATTCAATGCAGTAGAAAGAGATGCTTTAGGAGTGACAGCAACATGGGTACCAACATATTTTGCATTTGGAACGCCAACTACAGAAAAGCACAACTGATTATACAACTTTAGGAAAAAATGTGTTTAAGCAAATGATTACGATAATTCTGTTGCAGCATTAATCAGTCATTTTGGAGAAGATATTTGTGGGAAGGATCCAGCAAGTTATGTTTGTGGCGAAGATGATGGTATTTCCCCTTCTTGTAATGCAAGCGTACATGGAGATGTAAGGTGCTGGGATTATACGTACGGTGAGGAAAAATGTGATTCAAATAGAGATGGAACATTTGAATGTGAATAATATCAATAGTCTAAAGGAGAGTAATCTTCTTTTTTTTATATTGTTTAGTTTTTGTTTCAAAAAATGTTGTAGATAAGATAAAAACGCGGATTATTATTAATGTGTATTATAATTATATGATTTTAGATTTTATGGCAAAATAAAAAAGTAGAAATCTACTTTTACTTTGTTAATAACTCATGTGTTTCTTCCAATGGTTTAACTCCATTATCTTCTTTATAAACGGGTATAACGTGTAAGTGATAGTGTTTTACCATTTGAGTAATACCATGATTATTTACTAGTTTTAAACCATCACAGTTTAGTTTATCATATGCAAGTTCTCCCATTTTTTTTGCTACCTCATGAATGTGTATTAATGTAGCATCATCCATTTCTAAAAAAGTCTGTAATATGCCTTTTTGGAACAATTAACATATGTCCGTTTGCATCAGGATTAACATCTAAAAATACTTTTACTACTTCATCTTCATATATAGTATATGAAGGAATTTCATTATTCATTATTTTACAAAATATACAATCTTTCAATTTTATCACCAAAAATATTATACAATTTTTTTTATATTGTTGCATAGACTAAACTAGGAGGTAAGTATATGGCCTATTATAAAGAGATAGTTACTAAAGCAGTAATAGGTAAGGGTAAAAAAACTAAGAAGGAAGACTATGTAATTGAGACCAATGAAAAAAATCGATAATGTTTTTTTAGGTTGTTGGGTTATTAATCATAATTTTCGAGGAAGTGTAGTTAATAATTCTATTATTGTAAGTGGAAGTTATGATGTTAATATATGGTATTCTTATTTAAATAATACAAAAACAAATGTAATGATAAAGAAATTTAGTTATGAATATCCTATGAATGTTAATATAAAAGAAAATGCTTCTTTAACAAAAGATTCAGAAATAATAGTAAGAACTTTATCTCAACCAAGTGTTATTGATGTTAATGTTTTAGATAATAAAATTAAACTTACAATTGAAAAACAATTAGGAGTTGAGGTTATAGGGGATACAACTGTTAGAGTTAGTGTTGAAGATTCATTTGATGATTATGAGGAAATTGATGAAGATATTATGGATGAAGTTGATGTAACAGATGATTATTTAAAGTAGTTTGATAAATATAGAAAAAGGTTTGATATTGATTTATAGCTTTTAGTTGAATTTAAGAAAGGGATAATGAGAAAAAAAAGGTCTTTAGACTTTTTTTTTATGTTCTTTATGTTATAATGCTCGTATGTGAAATACTTTTTAATTTAATTAGGAGATGAATTTTAATGAGTAAAATAAAAATATTTGGGCTTGGTGGCCTAAATGAAATGGGTAAAAATACCTATGTTGTAGAAATAGATGGTAAAATTTTTATAATGGATGCTGGTATAAAGTATGCAAATGATTCAATGTATGGAATAGATTATATTTTACCTAACTATAAATATTTAGAAGATAATAAAGAGAGAATTGTTGGTGTTTTTTTAACACATGCACATCAAGAAAATATGGGAGGTGTTTTTGATTTAGTAGAACACTTACCTAAAATTAGAGTTTATGCAACAAAATATACAAAAGAATTATTATTAATGAATGGTATGAAAGAAAAAAAAACATAGTTGATGTTGTTGCTAATCGTAAAATTGGCTTTAAAAACGTTTCAGTATTTCCAATAAATGTAAGTCATTCAGTACCGGATGCTGTTATGTATGTTATAAATACTCATGATGGAGCAATTGTTTATACAGGAGACTTTTTAATAGATCCTACTATGAATGGAGCTTATTCAATGGACTTAGGTAAAATTGCTTATGTTGGTAAGCAAGGAGTTTTATGTTTAATGTCTGAATCAGTTTTTCAGAAAGAAAAGGACATACTTCTCCACATCATAGATTAACTAATTGGTTTAAAGATACATTTAACCATGCTGATGGAAGAATAATAGTTTCCACTTTACCTGTACATTTACATACAATTCAAAAATATTTGATGCAGCTAACAATATGCATAAAAAGATTGTAGTAATGGGTAAAAGACTTCAAAATATTATAAATATGGCTATTAAAAATGGATATTTAAATATTAAACCTAGTATTCTTGGGGATTTAAGTGATATTGAATCAGCGAATTCGATTTTGCTTGTTTGTGATGACCGTGATAGACCATATGCAACAGTTGATAAAATAGTGAATGGTAATGATAAATTTATAAATTTAAAACCAACTGATACAGTTGTTTTTGCAGAACCTAAATATGATGCAACTGAAAAGATATTTGTTCGTATTCAAGATGAGATTGCAATGATGGGAGCAAGTGTTGTTACTATTCCTAACACGTACACGATTTTACATCATGCAAGTCAAGAAGATTTGATGATTATGTTAAACCTTGTTAGTCCTAAATATTATATGCCAGTTAAAGGTGAATATAGATCAATGGTTAATAATGCTAATTTAGCAACTGAACTTGGTATGAAACCGGAAAACATTTTGTTAAAACAAAATGGTGATGTTGTAGAATTTATTGATGGAGTTTTACAAGATAAATTTGAAACTATTAAAGTTGATGATGTTTTTAATAGATGGAAAAAAGTAGTGATGATGTTGGTGAACTTGTTATTAAAGATAGAGAAATGCTTGGTGAAAATGGTATTATGCTAATAAGTGCGACTTTAGATAAACAAACAAAGAGAATTCTTGTTGGTCCTGAAGTTACTACTCGTGGATTTATTTATGTAAAAGACTCTTATGATATGATTGAAGAAATTAAAAGAATTGCTGTTAATATAATTGAGAATAATACTACACCAAGTTATGTTGACTATAATCAAATTAAAAATGAAATCAGGGAAGAGTTAAGTAAGTATTTCTTGAGTGAAACAGAAACTAAACCAATGATTATTGCTGTTATTCAAGAGGTATAGTTTATGGGATATAAAGTAAATACTAATAAAAATTTAGTTGAAGAAGAATTAATGAAAAAAATTGATGGAATGTGGTATCGAAATCACTTATCCAGAACAAAAAGACGATAAGAAAGAAAAACTAAGAAAAATAGTTTCTTTTCTTTTTTTGAAGAAAAACAAATATTTAACGTTATATATATTGGTAGGAGGTATTTAACAATTGATTTAAAAAAATAAAATAATATAAAATATAAGTTAAGGAAGTGAGACTCATGAAAAATAGTTTGTTGCCAGCTGATACATATACAATCATCAATCAAACTATTTTGACTGAGGTTGATAAAAAAAATAATTATTTCTTTATATGAACCAATAATTGGTCCGATAGCTGTAAGCCTTTATTTAACTCTTTTGGGCTGATTTGGATAAACTTGAGATAATGAGTAAAGATTTTACACATCATCATTTAATGACTATTTTAAAAACTAAGTTAGTTGATATTGAAAAATGCTAGAAAAAGTTTGGAAGCTGTTGGTTTATTAAAAAGTTATATTAAAAGAAATGATAATATAAACGAATATTTATATGAGCTTTATTCTCCTTTAAGTGCTAGTGAATTTTTAAATCATCCGGTTTTAAGCGTTTTACTTTTTAAACAACATTGGAGAAAATGAATATAATATTATTTTAAATAATTATAAAAGACATACTTTTAGTAAAGGTGATTATGAAGAGATTACCTCAAGTATGAATGAAACTTTTAAATCAGTTAATGAAAGTGTTTATGAAGAAAATATAAGAAGTGTAAAAAAAACTTGGAGTTAATATTGAATCTTCTATTGATTTTGAACTTTTAGAATCGACTTTGCCAAAAGGACTAGTTACCAGTAAGACATTTAACAAAAAAACTAGAGATTTAATTAATCAATTAGCGTTTATTTATAATATTGATTCCATTAAAATGAGTGAAATTATTAGACTTGTTATTGATGAATATGGAATAAGTAATAAAGATAAACTTAGAATTTCTACTAGAAAAAATTATGAGTATAACAATAATGGAAGTTTACCAACTATAGTTTATAGAACTCAACCGGAGTATTTAAAAAGTCCAAGTGGTGATCTTTCTAACAGGGGTAAAATGATTCATGTATTTGAAAATACTAAACCATATGATTTCTTAAAAAGTAAGAATAGGGGATTAAGCCAACCAGTCGAGATTTAAAATTGCTTGAACATTTAGCTGTTGACTTTGATCTACCTCCAGGAGTTATCAACGTTCTTGTGGATTATGCGTTGCTTGTTAATAATGGTAAACTTAATTCAGCATATTTAGAAACTATAGCAGGAGATTGGTCAAGAAGAAATGTTAAAACAGTGAAGATGCGATGAGTATTGCTGAAAAAGGTCATAAGAAAAACGTTAAGGTTGTAAAAAAGAAATTACTAAGAAAGATGTTGTTAATGTACCAGCTTGGATGGATAAGGATAATAAAAGCGAAAAAATGAGCGAAGAAGAACTTGCAGAGCTTGAAAGTATGTTTGAAGAATTTAGGTGATAATAATGGAAAAATTGAGTGAACTTACAAAAGTTGATAAAGATAAACTTGATCGTGAACTTTTTAAAAAGCTACGTTGAAGCATGTAAGGATGAAGATTTTAAAAAATGATAAAAAAGTTGGATTTAAGTGAAGATGTAGCTATAAAGTACACAACTAAACTTGAACGCACTAGTAAGGAACTTAAAAATTGTAGTAAGTGTAAAGGTGTTTTAGAGTGTAAAAATGCAGTTAATGGATGTGTATATTTCCCTAAAAGTGTTGGTAATCGTCTTAATTTTGATTATGTAGAATGTAAATATAAACGTGAATATGAAAAAATGGAACTTTTAAAAACAGAATGTTTTAGTGAGCCATTAAGTATCAAAAATGCTTCAATGAAAGATATTGATTTAACTGACAAAAAAAGAAAAGATGTTATTAAGTGGATAAATAATTTTTATAAAGAATATCAAAAAAAAAGATAAAAATATTAAAGGAGTATATCTTCATGGGTCATTTGGAGCTGGTAAGAGTTATTTGATAGCTGCTTTATTTAATGAACTTTCAAAACTTAATGTTAAATCTATTATAGTTTATTATCCGGAACTTTTAAGAAGTCTTAAAGAATCTTTTAATGATGATTTTGATGATAGAATGTATAAACTTAAAACTACTGAACTTCTTCTTATTGATGATATAGGTGCTGAAAGTGTTAGTCCTTGAGTAGGGATGAAATATTGGGAACTATTTTACAATATAGAATGGATGCTAAAATGCCAACGTTTTTTACATCTAATTTAAATAAAGATGAACTTATCAGTCATCTTGCGTATACTAAAAATGGTGTTGATATGGTAAAAGCCAAAAGAATTATTGAAAGAATTAATCAACTTACTACTGATATGGAACTTATAAGCGAGAATAGAAGAAAATAATTTCTTGAAAAGTTTAGTTTAATATCTTATAATTATTATAGAATTGTGGTGTGAAAATGAAAAAAAAGTTTGATATTTATTATTGGTGTTTTTATGTTTGTTTCATCGACTGTTTTAGCCGCTCCAACAGGATCTAGTAATATAAGTTTTGGTGAATGTTACAGATTTGCAGATGGATTCAAAACAATTGGAACAAATGAAGGTAGTTATTATTATAAATATTGCTATAGAGCTACTTGTGAGAGTAATTCAAAATATAGTTTAGATCCAATGACATCAATTGCAACATATCGTTGCCAAAATGGTAATTACGAACCATATAGTCAAATTACTAGTGATGGTTGTAGTAAATATAGTGGGACTTGTAAAACAGGAAGCAACCCTTACTGTACTAGAGTTGAGTTTGTTGATTGTAATAGAAAAAAGATGGAAGTGCATATCAAAATGGTGGAAGTGTAACTCCAACTCAACCACAAAATAATACGACTACAAAACCAAGTAATAATAAAACAACTACTAAAGTTAATGGAGGAAAGAAAACAACGACAACTCGTCGTATTCCAACAACTGGTTTTACTGCTCCACAAAAAACAACAACTACAACAGCACCAGAAATTTCAAGTAATAATAATATCAAAAATATAAAATTAATGGTCAAGACGTTAGATATAAACAAGATAAAACTGATTATTCAGTTAAACTTCCTTATGATATGACTGAAATTGATGTAACTGTTGAGCTAGAAAGCAAAAAGAGCTACTTATCAAGTAATTGGTAACACTAATATGCCTAATGAGGATACTCTTGTAAAGGTTATAGTTACGGCTGAAAATGGAGATACAAGAGAAGTAAACTTCAATATTACACGTTATAGTGTTGAAACAAGTGATTGTACTTTAGCAAATATTTATATTGAAGATTATAGTATTGAATTTTCTAAAAATAAATATGATTATACTTTAACTTTACCTAAAATGTAAAATCTTTGGATATAGTAGCTGTTCCTACTCAAGAATTAAGTGCAACTTATGAGATTCGTGGAAATGAAAATTTAAGAAATAAAAGTGTTATCGATATTGTTGTTTTAAGTGCAGATGGAAATGAATGTAATTACCAAATAAAAGTTAGAAAAAATTCTAATACATGGAAATACGTGTTGCTAATTCTTTTATTAATTGGAGCATTGGCAACTGCTGTATATTTCTTATATAAATATTTAAAAAAAGTAAAGGAAAATATAAATATGAGTAAAAAGAGTTTTTTGCTCTTTTTTTTTTAAAAATAAATGTATAATTTATTTAGACTAGAGTGATTATTATATGAGAGATTCAATTAATGGACTTTGGTTAATTGGGATAGTAATGACTTTGATGGTTTTTATCATCGCGTTTGTAGCTATAAGTTTGAATTATAGTAACGCTTATCGTATGAAAAGTGAAATGGTAAATGCAATCGAACAGTATAATGGAATTAATGGTAATACAGTTCAAAAAACTAGATAGTATTGCTAATAGTTATGGATATCGTACTGCAAAAAAAATGTGCAAAGAAAGATGGTATAGATGTAATTGGGGTTAAAGATGGATATGTTACAAAAAAATCCAACAGATGCTCAAAAAACTATTGCATTTATCGAACAGCTTCTGCTCAGTTATGCAATTCGGTATATACTTGTGAGACTAGATATACATACGATATTGATGTTTTTTTCACTTTTGATTTACCTTTATTTGGTAATGTATTTACATTTACAGTAAATGGAGAAACAAATGAATTACTTTATCCTGACGAGGCATATTTAAGTTAGAGGTGTAAATTTTACATAAAATAATTGAATATGGAAAATAATAATAGTATAATTAAAACATAAATAGAATAGGAGATGTGTGTTTAAATGAAAGATGCAACAGGAGAATTAAGTATGACTGCAGTAGCAGTAGTAGCAATAGCTGCAATATCAGTAGTATTTACTACACTAATCTGGCCTTCAATTAAGGCAAATATTGTTAGATCAACTCATTGTACAGAGGTAATTTCTTGCGATTGTAGTGGTAGTGGAAGTACATGTGCATGTAAATATCTAGACACTGATGGTGAAAAAGAAATAGATGTTAAGTGTCCTAGAAAAGATGTAGAAGATACTACTAAATAATTTTTAATTTATATGTAATGGAGATGATAACGCATGAGAGAAGCGATTGGTGCAACATGGATAATGGGTATCGTAATTGCTTTCATTGCGTTATTTTCAGGTTTTCTAGCTTTTTCTATTAATTACTCTAAAGCTTTCAAAGTAAAAAATGGTATAGTTGAAAGAATTGAAAAATATGGCGGAGTAAGTGAAGAAGCGAAAGAGGATATTACAACCTTTTTAAAGGGAATCGGATATAATGCAATCGGAAGCTGTGATAAACTTTTAACAGACGATAATTTATCTTTTGCAGGTTTTAGAATTGATGAAGGAACAACGGCTCATCCAAGTAAAAAGGATAAATATAATTTTTGTATACAAAAAATTAATTCTAATTCTGCTACTGGGGATATGATAACTGCCTATTACAAGGTTTATGTGTTTTTTCCCTTTCAATACCAGTATTCCAAGATTTTACTAAGTTCTATGTAACTGGTGAAACAAAAATATATATTTTTCCTAAAGATGGAAGTACTTTTGGAGGTTAACGATGAATGTAGTTATTGCAAATGAAAATAAAAATATAATTGATAGATTGAGTATCGATATAATAAAGCGTATTGATGGAGAATATGAAGTAAGAGAATTAATGGGTAAACTTGTTAATCTTTACTTCAATAAAATGATTATTGACATAACAGCAATAAAAAAATTATAGAAATCCAAATATTTTTGAAGAACTTAGACAATATATTGATCCTTCAAAAGTTATAATGTTACTCAACAGTGATTCTATTGTTAATAGCAAAGATTATATTTCGAGTATGATAAAAGCTGGATTTTATAATTTCAGTAGAAATTTTGAAGGAATTAACTATCTATATAATACTCCAAATGATTTCAGCAAAGTAAAACACTTCATAGATGATGAAAATGTCGAGGTTATACCTTATATAGATACAAATGCGATAGTTGAACAACCTTCCTTAGCTTTTGCTGGGAAAAAAAATAATTGGTTTAATGAACTTAACAGATCATGCTGGAGCTAGTACGCTTACTAATATGATGGTAAGACAACTTAATAATCATGGGTATAAAGCATATGGAATTGAAATGTTTAGACAAGATTTGATTTATTATAGAAGTGAAAATTTTATTTTCTTGTATGAATAAAAATGATCTTGATATAAAACTAAGACAACTAGGTGATGCTGAAGCCGTTATTATAGATTTAAATGAATTTGGTGAAGCATATGAGTATTGTGATGATATTTTGTATTTAGTTGAACCATCATATATTAAGTTAACTAAATTACTTAAAAAAATAAAAATGCTTTTTTAGATAGAAAAAATGATAAAATAGTTTTAAACATGAGTTTTGTTAATGATGCTGATAAAGCTGATTTTTGAATATGAATTAAAGTGTAAAATATTTGACATTATTCCACCTATTAATGATCGTAACAAAAATAATGAAAGTGTAAATGATGTATTATATAAATTAGGTTTTAAAAACGTAAAAACTATGTAATTTTGTTGACAATGTGTAAAACTATATTGTATAATGAGTTCATGTAGAGAGAAAGGTATATTATGTTCAATTTAGCACAATTTTGTACTCAAACAAAAGATATATTAAGATTTGTAGGTTATATTTTAACTTTAGTTAAGGTTGCAATACCTCTATTAATTATTGCATTTGGTATTTTTGATTTAGGTAAAGCTGTTACTTCAGGAAAAGATGATGAAACTAAGAAAGCAGCAAAGACTCTTATGTGGAGAGCAATTGCTGGTGTAGCTATCTTCTTTATACCTAACTTAATTTTGTGGCTATTTGGTACAATTGCAGATTACAATGATGCATATGGAAAAGATGATAAAGATAGAAACTTTGATGTATGTCAAACATGTATATTGAAACCATGGAGTTGTAACTAAGAGTTGAGTAAATCTCAACTTTTTTTTATAGGTAAAATGTTATATAATGATTATATATTCGACAATTATTTCATTTTTATTTTGTTAAATTATAATTGGTGATGAATATGAAAGTAAAAAGTTATTGATGAATCACATGAAGAAGATTTAGAAAAAAGCGTAAATGCATTTATAAGTAATGTTGAGGTTATAGATATTAAATTTCAAGTAAGTGCATCAATATTTGCTGAAGAACAAATATATTGCTTTTCAGCGATGATTATATATAAAGAAGGTTAGTTATGAAAAAAAAATAGTTTTTTAGAGGGAACAATTATTGCAACTTTAGCTATCGTTATTGTTAAAATTTTGGGTATGTTATATGTAATACCATTTTATGCAATAGTTGGTTCTAATGGTGGGGCACTTTATAGTTATGCTTATAATATTTATTTGATATTTTTAGGTATTTCTAGTGCTGGACTTCCGAATGCTATAAGCAAAATTATAAGTGAATACAATGCACTAGATAATAAGAATGCTAAAAATATGGCATATAAACAAGCAAAAAAAAAATTATATTTATCTTTGCAAGTATATCTTTTATTTTACTATTTGTTTTTGCTGAAGAAATTGCAACCTTTATAATTGGAGATTTAAGTGGTGGAAATACGATAGCTGATGTAGCATTTGTTATTAGAGCTGTATCTCCAGCTATTTTAGTAATCCCGTTTTTAAGCATTACTAAAGGATATTTACAAGGGCATAAATATGTAAAACCATCTTCGATAAGTCAACTTATTGAACAAATAGTTAGAATATTAGTTATATTACTTGGCTCATATTTAATAATAAATGTATTTAATGGAACAGTTTCTTTGGCAATTGGAGTTTCGGTTTTTGGAGCTTTTGTTGGTGGATTGTGTGCATATATCTATTTAAAATGTATAATTAATAAAAATAAAGATCAATTGATTTAACAAGTGAAGTTGAAGATGATCCAATTTTAAAAAAAGAAATAACAAAAAGAAAATAATAAAATATGCAGTTCCTTTTATAATAATCTATATAGTTACAAATCTTTTATAACTTTACAGATCAAATATTAGTTTTAAGAACTCTTGAGTATTTAAAGTTAGATGCTAAAACTATTGAGTTTGTTGCTAGTGCAATAAGTACTTGGGCTCCGAAAATTAATATGGTTATAAATGCAATGGCGATGGGAATGACAATAAGCTTAATTCCAACGATAGTAAGTGCTTATACTAAAAAATATGAGTGAAGTAACTGATAAAATAAATCGTTCCTTATCTTTAGTATTTTTTATATCGCTTCCTTTAGCTGTTGAATTTGTATTTTAAGAGAACCTGTTTGGCAAATATTTTATAATAGCAATGAATATGGTTATATGATTTTAGGATTATCTGTATTTTCTGCATTATGTGCAAATATGTATATGATACTTTCGACAATATGTCAAAAGCTTAAATAAATTTAAATTGGTTTATTTAGTTAGTATAAGTGGATTTTTAACTAATGCAGTTATGGATATTCCTTTAATGCTTTTATTTAATAAACTTGACTACCTCCTTTTTTTAGGAAGTATTGTTTCAAGTATATTAGGATTTTCAATAAGTGTAATTGTTGGTTTAGTTTCTCTCCATAGAAGTGAAAAAAAAATTAATTTTAAATTCTTGTTTACTACAATTGTTAAAAGTTTAATACCAATAACTATAATGGTTTTGATTCTTATGGGTATTGAAATATTCTTACCTATAAATAACAATTTCCTTAAAATAATAGTTTATGGAATAGTTGGAGGTATTACTTATATTGGAATATCTTATAGTATGGGTATATTAACTGAGCTATTTGGAAAAAGAATATCTAAATAAAATCATAAAAAACTTACCTTTGGTAAGTTTAAAATAAAGAATTAAACCATGTACATTGAATTAGCAAAGTTGAAATCTGTTTGAGCATTGTTTGTTGTAGTTTTTACTGAAGATAAACTATTTTCAAGATTAGTTACTCTTTGATCTAAACGAGCAATTTCTCTTTCAAGTTTGCTTATTCTAGCATCATAATCGTCATAAATGGTGTTAGAATTAATGTATTGTTGTTGTGGCATATTAGTTGCCATATTTGGCATTACAACACCAGTATTCATTTGTGGATTAGTTTGATATCCATAAGAACCAAATTGAGAAAAAAACTGTTTCTATCCTTTTTCATATAATCACTCCCTAGTGTATTATATGTTTTTTATGATAAATGTTTCATTTAGGAGGTATGTATATGAGACTTAGAAATGTTAAAGATGCAAAAAAAATAGTAAGTGAATCTAATTATGTTATCAATGATCCAGAAAGTATTAAAGGACATTTTAGTGAACTTTTTGGTAATGATAATGAAATTCATTTAGAAATAGGTATGGGTAAAGGAGACTTTATTATTGGAAATGCTTTAAAATATCCAAATATTAATTTTATTGGTATGGAAAAGTATGAATCGGTTATGGTTAGAGCTATTGAAAAACTAAATGATTTAAAGTTAGATAATTTAAAGTTAATCAGATATGATGCAACTTATTTGGATCGTGTTTTTGATCATGAGATAACGACGTTATATCTTAATTTTTCTGATCCATGGCCAAAGAAAAACATGCTAAAAGAAGATTAACTTCACCAATATTTTTAAACCTTTATGATAATATTTTTTAAAGGAAATCCACACATTGTTCAAAAACAGATAATATTGGATTATTTGCGTATTCATTAGAGACTTTATCTAATTATGGATATAAGTTTAACCGAGTTTCTTTAGACTTAGCAAATGAAGATATTGATAATGTATGTACTGAATACGAAAAAAAAAAATTTATGTCTTTAGGTATTAAAATAAATTATGTTGATGCTGTAAAGAAAATAAATATTTGCATAGTATAAAGACAATACCTATGCTATAATTAAAATAAATAGGAGGGGTAAATAGTATTTAAAAATTCTCTATTATTTGTTATAATGATACTATAAAGGAATGTTTTTATGAAGAAAATATTAATAATAATTATTGTTTTATTTGCTACAACAGGTTGTAGTGCTGTAATGAATATTAGAAAATCTAGTATCGATACAATAATAGATAATACAATTAATAGTAAATATAAGTTAAATAACCATATGAATCGTGGATTCAAATATTATTTGCCAAGGCAATTGAAGGTAGAGAAAGTTGATGAAACGAATGAGATTATTAAACAGGATGAGTATGAATACTATTTATATGTTGATTTAATAAGTTATTATAATAAAAAAAAAAGATTTGAAATTTGAGAAAAATGATAATATTTATTATTCGCGTCTCTTATTTAAAGATGACAAGTTGGGAGTCATCAATATTACTAATGACAGTGATGAATGTTTTGTAAAGGTTACTTATAATTATGCAACAATTGAAACAAAAAAGTAAATCTACTTGATTTAAATGAAACTATATCAAATATAATGATTATTTTATCTTCAATTAACTATAATGATGCTGTTATAAAAAATATATACTTACAAATGAGTCAAAAGTCGAAGATGATGAAGTAGTTGAAGTGTTTGATAATAAGAAAATGATAATTCTTCTTTAGATGTTGAAGAGGATGAATATTCTGGAAATGAAGAAGAAGATTATGATCCAGATGTTATAAATTAGAGGAGATGAAAGCCATGGGTTTAATGGATAAAGTAAAAAAAATATTATTTGATGAGGATGAAATAGAAGTACCTGTTAAAAGTGATGAATTGCCTAAAAGAGAAGTAAAAAAGAAACTTTTCCATCCAGGGGATCATTTATTAATCATCATGAAAATACCGAAGTGGAGGAAGAAAATCCAATTAAAGAGGTAATTGTACCAAAAGAAAAAGAGGAAAAACCAGAGGAATTACCTCAAAGAAGAACTTTTTTTAATTTTGTAGATGATGAAGATTTTGACTATATGCCTAAAAAGAGAAGTAAAAAGGAAGTTGATGAACCAAAACCAAGCAGTAGATATTCAATGTATAATGCTTATGATGAAGTAAAAATGCGAGAAAATGCTTCAAATTCTTCATTTCATGCTGGGCTTCAAGAGGATAAAGATTATAAGAAATTAATAAAGACTGAAGAAAAAGAAAAGGATAAAAAGCCTTTTAAAGTAACACCAGTTATTTCACCTGTTTATGGATACATCGATGTTGATAAAAAATCGTAGAACCAAAAAAAGTTGAGATAAAAGAAGAAAAAACTCAAATTAGAAATTTTGGACCAGTAAGTTATAATTCAGAAAAGATTTCTAAAGCTATTGAAAAAGAAGAAAAGGTTGAAGAAGTAGTTATTCCAGAAAAATAGAAGTAGAGGATAGTTTTGATGATATTAAAACATCAGGTATAGAAAACGAATATTTGGGTAACATTAATATTGAGGAGTCATTTGAATCCACTAGTGAACTTGAAACTATAAATGATGCGGATAGTAAAATGCTAGAGGAAGATAATTATGAGTATACTCCTCAAACTATAGAAGAAAGTGAAGAAGAAAAACAAGAAAATGACAAGTTAGAGGATACTATAGAAACTGATCTTTTTCAACTTAATAGATTCAATGTATAAAGACGATGAAGAATCAGGAGATGAAGAATAATGGAAATCTTGGCTACAGTATTACCGATTGTTATTGATATATTGTTAATTGTATTGCTTGTAGTTAGTATAATACTTGTCATTAAATGCATATATATTATTAACAAAGCAAAAAAAGCATTGTTAATAATGTTGAAGAAAAAAGTTAATAGTTTAAATGGAGT